>MIZB01000093.1_pt1 | contig 17350 bp, 20 predicted proteins | sample 888171 | NCBI WGS metagenome assembly MIZB01 (sample SAMN05440186, study PRJNA335308) | marine metagenome | isolation source: marine water
CTATAGTAGTTACAACACCTATAATTCCTAATATTAATAATACTAAACCGGAAAGTAATAACAAAACTGGAGAATCTGCCCAATAAAACCAAGATAAAATTAAAATTAATCCAACCATGAAACTCAAGGCTGAAGATAGCTTACGAATCATAAGGACCATAGTAAGCTAGTATAGTTGGCCTTAAAACCAGACCTCCATACTTCAGTAACATGAGTATTAGTTTAACCGTGATAATTCCTACTTTGAACGAAGGTGAGTCTATTGGACCCACTATAGATCAAATACCTAGAGATTTACCATGGCTAGATGTTAAAGTCTTAATAGTTGATGGAAATTCAACAGATAATACTGCAGAAGAAGCCGAGAAAAGAGGGGCTATAGTTCATAACGAGCCTCGGAAAGGATATGGAAGGGCTTACAAAACAGGATTTAGTTTAATAGATACGGATTACGTGGCTACTATTGATGGAGATACAACTTATCCTGCAGATAAAATTCCTCATGTTTTAGCATTTTTGATTAACCATAATTTAGACTTTGTAACATGCAATAGGCTAGATCGAATGGATTCCGATGCTATGTCTGTAACTCATAAAATTGGTAATTGGGGGCTAACATTTGGAACAAATCTATTTCATGGAATCAACATAAAAGATTCGCAAAGTGGAATGTGGGTTTTCAAAAAAGAAGTCATAGGAAAAGTGAATTTAACGAGCGATGGAATGCCACTATCTGAAGAATTTAAAATTGAGGCTTTCAAAAGGGGTTTAAGGGCTGTAGAAATTCCAGTTCCTTTCCATGCCCGAGTTGGAGAAGTCAAATTGAATACATGGGAAGATGGAATATGGAATCTTTGGTTTTTGGTTACTAAAATGAGAGACTTTAGGTAAATTAAAATTAATCTGAACAGGTTCCATCTGAATTAGTATTACAAATGTGGAACCATTTCCAATTGCTTTGACCTTGCTTTTCAGTTATATCTGAACCTAAATCATTAGTAAATTCAATAACTATTGCATAGTCTCCACTGTCTCCGTAAAATTCAGAAGTATCAAAAATAAAAGGATTGAAATTTGGACCTTCCTCGGATGCTCCAGATTCATAAATTACTGACATCTGATCTCCAAAATATGAAAACTGCATAGTTTCTACTACTTCAAGTTCACGACCATTATCTGAATCCCAATAATCTTCATCTTCACCCTCTTCGAATAATTCTTCAGAAAAGTAAATTGTTATTGTGCCTGTAACTGAAGGAATAATTATAACTGATGTATCAAGATTTGAATCTGGATTGTCAATTACCTCACTTGAAAAATGCATATTAGTGATAACTCCATCATCTCTGTCCAAAGGTTTACTTCCGTCGAATTGAACTAAGTCTGCAACTGCGCTCTCTGAAAACTTATTTAGAATTACAGAATCTGTAGCTTTTTGACTTCCAAGTTCAACTTCTACACTATACTTTCCATTCATTTTGAATAAATCTGAATAAGCAATTGATACTGAACCTCTTCCATCGTCAGTCAAGTCAAAAGAGCCTGAAAAAGCAGGTATTGAACCTCCAGAGTAATCAACAGAATTCGGTACATTGGTTATTGTATACTTTCCATCTTTAGCTAAGCTACCAAAAGCTGGAGATGTTGCTAGAACATTAAATGTAAATGTGTTATCGTTAGCATCTTTACCTTCGTTAACATCAATAAGCACAGATATGCTACCTGCTCCGCTGTAAAATCCAAAATTTGTGAATATAGTTGATGACAAAATAATTAACAATGCAATCCCAACAGCTCCTGCTATCTTCATCTTAGTAGCCAATTCCATATCTAGAAATGAGGAAGACTCAGAATCATCATAATCGTCATCCCAGTCTTCACCATCATCCCAATCCTCTTCAGATTGCATAATAACCATTCTAAAAGTTACTTCTTAAAGGCTTTCCACGTTAACTTGAACTAGTTTGCTAATTCTGGAACTACGCCTTTTTTACCAGTCATTAGACTTAGAACATCATGTTTCAAGACACCTTTAGCAATCAAAGCTAAAACTTTGTTCTTGATTTTAGCTGCAGGCATTGACCCGACAAACATGTGTGTGAAAAATTCTTTAGTTTCTTCATCCAAAGCTGCATATTTTATCAAACTATTAGGCATAACCATCAAAAGATGCCAGCCTACTTTTAACCATTCTAAATCATCGCCCCATTTAGAACTCCAAGCTCTGTGATAATGCATTAAATCTTGTTTCTGAAAGTTACCGTCTTTGAATAATACATCTAAAGATTCTGCAGCTAGTCTTCCTGAGTCCAATGCATAGTAAAGTCCTTCACCAGATAATGGAGATACAAAACCTCCGGCATCTCCTACTACCATCATTCGATCTCCAACAGTACAACTCATTCCCATACCTACAGGGATGTTTGCACCAGATATCATTTTCCTATCTACCTCTATGTCTTTAGGGAACCAACCTTGCTCCTTTAGTGTTTCAACGTAATCTAATAAATATTTTCTTTCACTCCAACCCTTCTTCTCTTTCTTTAATTTTTTAATAATATTTCTTGGGCAACCTATTCCCACATTAAGGACGGTATCTTTTGAAAATGACCAACCATAGCCGTCTAGCCCGTCGTATTTGATATGGGCCATAGATATCCTTTCTTCGCCATAAACCTCATCCATGAACTCTCTACCAACATCTACTTCAAAATAAAGTGCCATTGCAATGTCTTCGTCTCTCCAATTCATAGGCATTTTTTCTACTTCCCTAATTCTTTTAGAGACTAAATCGTAAGAACCACCAGCGCCAATAATTACTTCTCCACTAAGCTCTTCACCATTTCGTAACTTAACAATCACCTTGTCATCTAAAACTTCGAAATCTTTGACTGCAACTCCTTGAATTAATGTAGCTCCTTCAGCAACTGCGTATTCTACTAATTTATTATCGAATTGGAGTCTACGAATATTGTAGAAAAAAGGTTTCTCACTAACGTAATCCACTGGTAAAAATTCAGGCCCATAAACTATACCCCTTTGACACTTTGATTCAAGAAAATCATCCCAATTATTAATAATATGATCAAACTCTTCAATGTGAACACAAAGGCCCCCGCCGCATGCTTTTTCTCTAGGAAATTTTGCTCTGTCTACAAAAGCTACGCTTTTACCTTGCTTAGCCAAATAATATGCTGCTGTAGCACCTGAAGGGCCTGCACCTGCTACTACAACATCGTAATGTTTCAAACTTGACCTTGCTTCCTGAAACGAGTTACATATCCAGTTATTCTATTTCTCATAGTCAAACTTTCTACGTCAGTCAACTCTTCAACAATTGATTTATTATGGTCAAAATCTTCATTAAATCTGTCTGAATAATTTCTTACTAATTCAATAGCAACACGTTTGATGTAAGTCGGTCTTACTCTACCCATATATTCGCTTTAATTTTAGGGCCTATTTATAATCTATTATTATTTGATATTGTATAAATGCAACACAAACCAATTATATCATTGCTCTATGGAAGGTTGTGTTAAACGAAGCTTCAAGACTGCCAGGACTGACGGTTTACACTCGAAAAGGAATGAGATTGGGTGTAGTTCATGATGTTCTTTTAGATACTACTCAACGCATTGTTTCAGCTTTACTCATTACTGGGACTACTCCTAGCTTAGTAAAAGACGGAGCAAATGTAATAATTCCATACAGATGGGTACAAGACTTAGACGATGTTGTAATTTTGAGATATTTCCCTGATAAAATTGACTTTACAGAAAATACAGAAAAAACAGAGTTTGAATTCGAAGACGATGATGGCTTTTACGATGACTAGAAATAATATTCCTCGTGTATCAAATTAAGAATTGTAGTGAAGCCCCGTAGTGTAGTGGTCCATCATTTGAGACTCTGGATCTTGAGACCCAGGTTCGAATCCTGGCGGGGCTACCACTAATTAAACCCACCATATTGACAAATATGGATGTTTGGACCATTCTATTTGCTACTCTGCTGATTGTTGCACTGTTTTGTGGTTGGTTAGTGTGGGTTTCAAGATTTGTTTGGGAAAGTAAAGAATTGGCCGTGAAATATGCGGCTATTGCAGGAGCTGCGACATTGGGCGTTATGATAATAGGAATGGAAAAAATATGAAAGAAAATTTACTTGAGCATAGACCAACCCAGATTAAAAATAATGAAATAGAATCTGTCTACGAAAATGGGAAAATAACAATTATTTATCCTAAAAAATTTGGTAGGATTGAGAAATGGGTTAAAGATAGAATAGGGGGGCCTGACCAAGTTAGAAGACCTTTGGATAAGTTTACAACATTCATCTGGGAAAATTGTAACGGTGAAAATAATATAGCAGAAATTATTTCTAAATTTGATCGTAAATTTGGTGAGGAAGTAGCTCCTGCGGATGTAAGGGTTCAGAAATTCATAAAACAACTCCTAGAATTAAATTTGATTACTCTGAATTTGTAACATTATTATTATATTAAGGCTTACAAGACCGAATATACGAATGTCTGAGATAAAGTTTGACTGGGAAACTGGAATAGACGAAGTTTGTACGAAATTAAAAGATAAGAAGCTAATAGGAATACAGCTCCCAGATGGACTAAAGGTTAAATCTCATACTATCACTAAAAAAATTAAGGAATTAACTGGAGCAAATGTAATTTTATGGGGTGAGCCTACCTACGGAGCATGCGACTTGGCAGACAGACCTTTGGAAGAAGTCGGGGCTGATGCTCTTATTCATTTAGGCCATATGCCTATGCCCTATCATTCAGAATTTTATGCAATACCCACTTATTTTGTACCTGTAAAACATACTGGAAAGTTAAATCTTAAAGAAGATAGTTTGAAAGAAATAAAAGAGATGTTACCTAAAAAAATAGGAATTGTGACTACTGCCCAACATTTACATATGATTGATGAAGCTACTGAGAAATTAGAAAATATTGGCTTTGATGCAAGTGTAACTAAAGGTGGGCCACGACTGGCTGCAGCTGGCCAACTACTGGGCTGCAACTCCTCCTCAGCAAGAAGATTAAAAGTTGATGGGTTTTTGTACATAGGTACTGGATTATTTCACCCGTTAACTGTAGCTTTATCAACAGGAAAGAGAGTAGCATGCGTTGATCCGCATAATGCCAAAGTAAGTGAAGCCGATCCAAAACCTTTCTTAAAACAAAGATATGCTGCAATTTCCGTTGCTAAAGATGCAAAGAGATGGGCTGTACTATTCTCAAATCAAATTGGCCAAAAAAGAATTGAACTTGCTGAAAGAATGTCAAAAGCGTTGGAAGATGCAGGAAAAGAAGTTATAATGGTTGGTAGCATACACCAATCTCATGAACAACTGCTAGGAATGGGGATAGATGCTGCAGTAATTACAGCTTGTCCAAGACTGGCTATTGAAGATGGACCAACATGGCCTATGCCACTTCTTACAGTCCCCGAAACCCAAATTGTTCTTGGTAGGATTAAACCAGATCCATACCCATTTGACGAATTTGCATAAGGATTAATATCTTAAACTTGCCCGGCCTCAATGATTAGCGTGGCTAACCTAGAAATTGAAAATGTCATTGTCGCATCCCACTTAGGAAAGGATATTGAATTAATTAAATTGGCAACCGAATTACCTAATGCAAGATACTCTAGCTCTGGCAATCCCTCAGTAATTATAGAATTGGATAGAACTAATCCAAAATTCATTGGACATAAACGTTTGAAGGCTGCAGGTGTTTTATTTAGTAATGGAAAAGTGTTAGTAACTGGAATAGCTTCACTTCAAGAAGGTAAAGAGATAATTGCTAAATTAAAATCATCAATAAGAGATATTGATCCTAAAATTAGTACAAAAAGAGCTACTAAAATTGAAAATATGGTAACTAGATTAAATTTCGGTAAAAGATTGGATTTACAATTAATCTCGAACGCAATTCCAGGTTCTGAATATGATCCCTTAAGATTTCAAGGACTGATTATACGTGTTGATAACCCCCTTGCTAGCTTTATTCTCTTTGAATCGGGCGTTGCTGTTATTACTGACATTGTAAGTGAAGCAAAAGCCAAAAAAGCATTTAAAGAATTAAAAAATCTCATTGAATCCAGTATTTTAGCGTGAGCAAAGATAAACTTTCTGAAATCGGACAAGCTATAGAAAAAGCTGTTAGAAATGATTGTGAAAAGAATATTACTGTTTCCTTTTCTGGAGGAATTGACTCCGCACTTGTTGCTTTCTTAGCAAGTAAATATACCAATGTTGAATTAATTGCAGTAGGTGTAAAAGACTCGCATGATATCGATGCAGCTAAGTCAGCTGCAGAGATTATCAACCTAGATTTAACAGTTAAAGAATTAAACGATGAAGAACTAATATCAGAAGCTGCTATTTTACAAAAAAAACTAAAATTAACGCAGTTTGAAGTGGGATTTATGCTCCCCTTTTGGGTTGCTGCTAAAAATGCCAAAAATGAAATCTTAATGTGCGGCCAAGGTGCAGATGAAGTATTTGGAGGATATGCGCGCTTTCGTGAATCTATGAAAAATACTAACCTCGACGAAGAAACTAAATCCTTATTGAAAATAATTCCAAATAGGGAACAGGAAATATCTAAGATGTTCGGGCTTAAACTTTCATGCCCTTACCTTTCGAAAGACGTTATTCAAGCCTCTAAACTATATTCTCAAGAGCAACATATTGGAGTCGTAGGTAAAGAAAAACTGAGGAAAGCTGCAATAGGACTTGGACTTTCAGAAAGAATTGCAAATAGAAAAAAGAAAGCTGCTCAATACGGAAGCGGAAGTCAAAAAGTTCTGAAAAAGAAGTACAAATATTTGATAAATTTTGAAATACCGTTTGAATCTAATAAAGTAGCTGAATCGATTAAAAAAGCAACTGACCCTGAAAACGATGGATGGGTTGAAAGTTCTATTGAAGGCAATATTATGAAGGCAAAAGTTAAAGCTCAGAATATGGGTAGTCTTAGGGAAGCTGCTGAAGATTTTATGTCTTGTATTTCTGTCGCTGAAAACGTCTTGAAAAAGTAATAAAAGGCAACTCTATTAGAGAAGAATGAGTCAAACATTTACTCAAATGCTTGAAAAAGTGGAAGAATTTCACAACAAACATGACTTTGCTAATAAAGAAAATAATGGGCACGATATGTCATATCGTATTTTACTGACTATTGAAGAACTTGGAGAATTAGCTGAATGCTTCACGAAAGGAAAATCTAAAAATGAAAAAGCTGAAGAACTGGCAGACATCTTAATTTTAATTTTTGGTCACTCAATAGCTATGGATGTCGACCTTGAAGAAGCATTTAATAAAAAGATGGAAATAATAATGAAAAGGCCTGCTATCAAAGGCGATCTTGGCATAAGAGTCACCGAATATAAAAAATAAATTCGGCAAATCCCTAAATATTGGTTCCTTTACTGAATAATGTGTCATTACCAAAAGATAATAAGGATTCAATACCTGAGCCAACAAAAGGTTTAGAAGGAATTGTAGCGGCTGATACAAATTTAAGCTCAGTAAATGGGGAAAAGGGCATACTAAGATATTGTGGATTTAATATTGATGATTTAGCTTTGGATACTACTTTTGAAGAAACCATCTGTATTTTATATGATTATGAACTTCCTACAGAAGACCGTTTAAGCGAAATGACTAAAAATATAGGTGAGGCAAGAGTGCTACCTGATGACGTAGTTGAAGTTATTACCAAATTAGTAGGAAAAACTTCGCCTATGAGTACTCTAAGAACTGTTGTATCTGCCCTTGGCCATTATGAAAAAAATGTACCTCTAAGTGAATTAGCTCCAAAAGCTCTGAGACTTGTAGGACAAATTGCAACTGCTGTTGCAATGATACATCGCCTAAGGGAAGGTCTCCCAATAATCAAAGCTGATCCTGAACGAGGTCATGCTGAAGATTTTCTAAGAATGCTTCATGGAGATGAACCCTCAAAAATTCAGATTAATGCTTTGAATCTTTACCTCATACTACTAGCTGATCACGGATTTAATGCTTCTACTTTCTCTGCAAGAGTAACTGCTGGAACCTTAGCAAATCTACACTCTGCAATTACTTCTGCCGTAGGTACTCTAAGTGGTCCACTTCACGGAGGGGCCAATGAGAAAGCAATGGATATGATTCTGGAAGTTGGGAAACCAGAAAATGCTTCAGAGTATATTGAAAATGCTTTCAATAACAAACAAAAAATTATGGGATTTGGTCACAGAGTTTACAAAGTTGATGATGCACGAAGAATACATCTAAAAAATATGACTGAGTTAGTTTGTAAAGAAAACGGCAACATGGAAATTTATAGAACCGCAGAGGAAATCGAGAGACAAGTAAGGAAAAGAAAATCAATTATAACAAATGTGGACTTTTATTCTGCCCCACTACTTTACGAATTAGGGATTCCTACGGACTTATTCACACCTCTTTTCGCGATGTCGAGGGTGGCTGGCTGGACCGCACATGTTTTAGAGCAATACAAAAATAATCGATTAATACGTCCACGAGCTAGATATGTTGGACAAATTGACCGAACTTTCACACCTCTTCAACATCGCAGTGAAAAACGATTTTAACAAGTACTTTCTTCGTTAACTAATGTTAACCATTGATGAGGCTCGAAGTGCTCTCAAAAAAGGAAAAATTATTGTTTACCCAACCGATACAGTTTGGGGAATAGGATGTAATCCTTTTGATCAAGAATCTGTAAACAATCTATTCAATATAAAAGGTAAAAAGGAAAACGGAGTAAGCATCTTGGTTAACAATGTAAATTTAATCTCTGAATACTGTATTACTAACAAAACGCAGAAAGACATAATTGAAAAATTATTTCCTGGGCCTGTGACTGCCATACTGAAATCTAAGGTTGAATTCGCTAAAGGTGTTACACGAAACGGAAACATAGCAATAAGAATACCAAAAAATAACACCTCTGTATCTCTGGCCAAAAAGAATCCAATCATTACTACCAGCGCAAATATCCACGGTGAAAATATCGCTAAAAATTTAAATGAAGCAAAAAAAATATTCGGCAATTCTTGTATTTACCTAGACGGTGAAAAGCCTTCTGGAGTTGAATCCACTATAATTGATTTAACTAAAGATACTCCTAAAATAGTCCGCATCGGTGCTTTATACGGCAGCACATTGGAGAATATAATTGGACATTAATAAATTAGAAAAGTGGAAAGAAGCCGGAAAGCTAGCACATGATGCTTTACACTTTGGTAAAAGGCTGATTGAAGAGGGCAAATCCATGCTAGACATAACTGAAAAAATTGAAAACTATGTTTATGACAATGGAGGGAAATTAGCATTTCCAACAAACCTCGCAATTAATAATGTCGGAGCTCACTGGACTCCCTCTACTAAGACTACTGAAAAATTCCAAAAAGGCGATCTAGTGAAATTAGATGTTGGAGTTCATATTGATGGCTATATTGGAGACAACGCTCTAACGGTAGAAGTTGGAACTGAAAAATATAGTAAACTCATAGATACTTCTCGTGAAGCACTTAATGCAGCTATCGAAGTAGCTGGGCCAGGAATTAATGTAGGCATGATAGGTTATGCCGTACAAACTACTATTGAAAACCGTGGATACAAACCAATTGCAAATTTGACTGGACATGGAATTAAACGATATAATCTTCACAGCGGAATCTCGGTACCTAATGTAAAAGAGAACGGTGGTGCAGTATTGAAACCTGGGGATATTATTGCAATCGAACCTTTTGTCACTGATGGGGCTGGACGCGTTGGAGGTAAGAGAAACTCAAACATTTATCACGTTAGACAAGTTCGAAATATCAGAGATGAAAAGGCAGCTGAAATGATAGATGAAATACAGCACAGATACAAAGGCTTACCGTTTGCTGAGAGATGGCTGCATGATATTCAAACGAATGACGCAGCAAATAGCTTAACAAAACTTATGAGAGCAGGCATTATCTCATATTATCCTGTTCTAGATGAGCTTGGTAAAGGAATGGTAGCACAATCTGAGCATACTGTTTTAATAACAAATTCAGGTTCTGAGGTCCTTACAAATTGAACGATTCTGAAGCTTTTAGTCGCTTAAGAGGCATAATAAATTCCCCAATGCTACAACTGAATATTGTAGCTGCAATTACAGGGGCAAGTGCAGCGATTCTAACATGGGTTTTTATCTCAATGACTGGACTAATGCAAGGTATATTCTATGGAGATTCACTTGTTCAAAATAATATAACTGAATCCGATAGACCATGGCTTATTATTTTTGTTCCTGCGTTAGGAGGGCTAATCGCAGGATTAATAATTGAATACTGGTCAAGAGAAGCAAAGGGAGTAGGTGTACCTCTTGTTATGGAAGCTGTAGCCTTTAAACAAGCAAGACTAAGTGCAAAGCAGGGATTAGCCAAGTGTGTTGCTGCTATAACAAGTGTAGGAACTGGAATGTCTTTAGGACGGGTTGGCCCTATGGTGGTTGTATCGTCAACTCTTGCTTCTGAAATAGGTCAAAGAACTGGAAAGACTGTTGATGAAACAAGAACAATAGTAGGATGCGGAGCGGCTGCAGCTATCACAACTGCATTTAACGCACCTCTTGGAGGAGTATTATTCGCTATCGAACTCATTTTGGCAGAACTGAAGACTAAATCATTCATTCCAATCGTTGTAGCTGCAGTAATTGCGACCACAGTTGGGAGAAGTTTAACCGGCGACGTTGCTGCTTTTGATAGCATTCCTCAATACAAATTGGGATCTGCTATTGAATATCCATTTTACATTATTTTAGGAATATTAACTGGATTTACTGCGTCTATATTCATAAAATCTCTTAATTTTGTTGAAATAGAATTCGAAAAATTGAAAGCTATCCCTGTGCCTCTAAAAACATGTCTTGGAGGGCTTTTCGTAGGCCTTATTGCTCTTTCTTTTCCACAAATTCTAGGAAATGGATTTGATGTTACATCTGACTTGATATCATTAGATAGTGATGAAAATGGAAACATAAGTGTCGGTGAAAACTTAGCAGGCGACAATAATACTAATTCAATTATCGACGATCTGTTCATCTTTATATTTTCAATAATGGCACTAAAAATAATAGCTACTTCTGTGTCTATTGGCTCAGGAGGTTCTGGCGGTATTTTTACTCCTAGTTTGTTTATCGGAGCTGCAATAGGGGCTGGAATGGGTTTGTTTATGAGTGATTTAGGAATCATTACACATCCTGGTGCATTTGCTTTAGTGGGAATGGCGGCGTTTGTTGCATCTACAACAAGGGCCACACTAACAGCAATAGTTCTGCTTTTTGAGATGACTGCAACATATGAAATTATTTTACCATTAATGCTTTCATGTGTAGTAGCCGATGCAACGTGTTATGTTGTATCCAAAGAATCTGCCTATACTTCTAAATTAGCCAGAATGGGAATAAATATTGATCTAGGTGCTGAGCAGGATATAATGAGGATGATCACTGTCGAAGAAGCAATGAGTAATGAAGTAATGACTATTACTCCCGATAAACCCTTAGAATTAGCCTTACAAATAATTGAAGATACTGGCCACATGAGTTTGCCGGTCATTGATGAGAGAGGAAAACTTTATGGAATTATTACGTGGACTGACATACATAATGCAGCAGTTAAACATGAGAGACATTTAACAATTAAAGATTATTGCGTTACTGATTTAATCACTGTAACTCCTAGAGACACGCTTTCTGAAGCCTTAGATTGTTTGGGCTCTAGAGAGATTAGCCATTTACCAGTGGTAGATTCCTCAGATAAGAAAAAACTAATTGGAATTATTACAAAAGGCGATATAATTAAGGCATATAATCGTCAGAGATTAACTCGTAAGAAAATGAGTCTAGATGATAAAAAGGGCTGAAACAAGCTTTTAATTGAGAAGTATAGATACAATAAAATGTCGCCTAGCAAAGATGAGGCCGAAATTAGACTCGGAGATGCTGATAATGGTGTAAAAGCTAAAAGTTCTCCTTCTCTAACAAGTCTCTTTGAAAGGCTAGTCGAAATAGTTAAAAAATATTGGTGAAAAAATGGCCTGGTTTGGTGGAAAAAAGAAAAAAGCAAAAAAGAGCCCTCCTGTCTTAGAGCCTGTAGGTAATCCTGCAGTTCAAGCTGCTCCGGCGGTCCAAGCTGCTCCAGCAGTACCTGCAGTTCAAGCTGCTCCTGCAGTTCAAGCTGCTCCTGCAGTACAAGCTGCCCCTGCCATTCAACCCGTACCTGCAGCTCAGCCTGTAGTTGAAGTTGCACCTGTAGGTGTTGTTGCCGATGCTAATATTTCAGTAAGTACTGATGCAAATCAAAACAATACTAGCAAAGAATGGTCTAAGAAAAGTAACAAACCATTATTTGACATTCATAAAAAACTGGACTTCATGATGGATTCAAAAGGCAAAAGTCTGGAAGATAGATATAATGAAAGATTTGGAGATAAGTTACCTGAATCTGTAGCTGCAGATTCTGCTAGAAAAGAATATAATGAAAAGAAAGCTACACAAAAATCAAAGCCAAAGATTGTCTTTAAACAAAAATCTCAGATGAAACTTACTCCAAAAAAAGAATCTAAGAAAGAACCAAAAAAGAAAGTGGAAACTAAAAAAGAATCCAAAAGTGATGACTCTCCAAAGGCAAAACAAATTTTAACAAAAACGGGAAGTGCTGTAGGTAAGAGTGCAGACCTAATGAAATCAAGTATTGGTAGAGGAGCCGGTGCTGTGAGATCAGGATTAGGAAGGGGAACTTCAGCTGTTAAGTCTGGTTTTGGAAGAGGTACTTCTGCCGTAAGGTCAGGTTTTGGTAAAGGCACTTCAGCTATTAAGGGTCTATTTAGTAAAAATAAAGAAAAAAGTTCAAAAGTTACCACAGATGATTCTGAAAAGAAAAATTATAAAGCTATGAAAGTTGCTGAACTGAAAGCTGAACTTAAGGAAAAGGGGCTTTCTACCGCAGGTAAAAAAGCTGAATTAATAAAAAGATTAGAAAATTAAGAGTTTATTCATACTCTTCCATGAATAATTTACCTATCTATGAGTAATTATACTTACTATATCTCCATCTAAAACTTTGTGATTCAAACCAACTGTCTGTCCTGGAAACTTTGCAGACGGACCCCATATTTGGGAATATCTAAATTTCCTAACAAAATCGCGATGTAATCGTTGGCATATTTCGGTTATTGTGGTTCCTTTCCTAACTACCATTGGTTCTTCTAAATCTGCCTTTTCTCCCTGAGGCTTCATATATATCGAAACAAATTCTAGTGATTCATAGATTTGCTCCTTTAATTTTTCGATACCAACACCTGTCGGGGCTGCAACTTCAATTGTTTTAATAGAACCACAAAGTTTTTTGATTTTCTTAATATCTGAAGCACGGACCATATCAACTTTACTTATTACATTGAATGAAGGTGTGTAAACCCTTGTTCCAGAAAGAATATCTACAATATCATCAATTGTTACTTTTTCCCTAAAAACTACTTGTGCATTAACTATTCCGTACTCTCTTACTATACCTTTGATAGCTTCATCCTCTAGATCTTGTGTAATTGTTGAAATTACTTCGATTCCCCCAATTCCCGTCTTTGAAATACTACCGTTAGGAGGGCGACTGTTCAAACGAACTCCTGAATCAGTTAATTCCTTTAAAATAACATGAGGTGCAGGCTCCAGCGCATCAATAACATGAACAATTAAATCTGCAGAACGAATAACTGACAACACTTCCTTACCTCGACCAGCACCTCTTGCAGCTCCCTCGATTAACCCTGGAAGATCGAGAATTTGAATATTAGCGTCTCGATATTTCAGAACTCCTGGAACTACATCTAGGGTCGTGAAAGCATATGATCCGGTCTCACTTTCAGCATCAGTCAAACAATTCAACAATGTAGATTTTCCCACACTTGGCAAGCCAACTAGAGCGACAGTTGCATCGCCTGCCTTGCGAACTCCATACCCACTACCTTTAGGGCCCGATGAACTTGCTACTACTTCTTCCCTTAATTGAGCCAGCTTAGCTTTTAACTTCCCTACATGATGTTGAGTTGCCTTGTTGTACTTAGTGTTGGCAATTTCTTCCTCAATTTCGGCTATCTTATCAGCAAGTGACACAAATGTTGACAATTGGGGGGGATTAAACGCATTGAGTTGAGAAAACTATAAAATTAAGCTACTAATGAAAATATATGGCATACCCTCCAAGTGATGATGATTTAACATCTGCAAAAACTACAATTGTAAATATTTTAAAAATGGAAGGATACAAGTTAGATTCGGGAAGTTTATTCCTAGCGTTCAAAGATGCTGGAGGTGAAATGTCTCAATTTGCCCCATCGCTGGAAGAACTACAAAATGAGAATATCATTAAATCGGATAGTGAAGGAAATATAATGACTGTAGAAGACTATCAAAGAGAAAAATCTCAAAATAAAGAAAGTTCTGAAGACTTGGACTTGCCTAGTGAAGAAGAAGCTGAGTTCGTTACAGAAGAGATTGATGATGAGATTATAGAAGACGATAAAGACGATTCCTCTGAAATGGATGAAATGCTTAAAAAGAAAGAAGAAACCGATGCTTGGATTGTAAAAAAGGCTAAAAACGGTTCTAAAACTAATGAAAAATTGAGCTTAGAAATTGCTGAATTAAATGAAAGAGTAAAAAAACTTGAAACTATAATTGAAAAAATTAATGAGGCATTAAGATAGTTGGTAGTTAAGCAAAAAAGGGGAAGAAAAAGATACATCCTCTTCGAACATCATAAAAAACCTGAAATGGGACTTATCAAATCCTTCTTAAATAAAAATTCGGAAAGTCTTAATGGTAAAATCAGATGGCGAATTATAGAGTTTGAAGAAAAAAATAGTATTATTCTTATTGATCATACTAAATCAATTATATTGCGAAAATTAATGGAAGATAATATCGATAAATTAGGACTTAAGCCAATCAAAACTAGTGGAACCTTGAAAGCTCTTAGAAAATAGAGCAACTATTATTACGGCTTTAGGAATAGGTAAACAATGGATAGTGAAGAGTCTAATGAATGGGAAGAAACTGAGTACGAATCTTTAGACTGGGGAGATTCTGAAAACGAAGGAGAGACTAGTGTTGTTTCTTTATATCCATCGACTAATAAACCAAATGTTGCCGCACTTTTGCTTATAATTGCTGGTTTTGTTTTACTAGGTACTGCAACAACTATGAATGGAATTCTTAATGATGGTGATAAAATTCAAGGAGTTACTGTAAAGTACAATGAAGTTATGCAAGAGATGGGGCTAGAAATTGACGAAGAGGGAGAAGAAATTGATGAATCTTTTGTGAGCAATGTTATAGAAGTTGGAATGATTTGGGAACTCGTTTGTGCTGTTCTTTCATTTGTTGGGGGTGCGTTACTAGTCATGCGACAAAATTATAATCTTGTTTTAGTTGGTTGTGCAGCTGCAATCGTCGGATTAGGGGGACTCTTACTTTCTACATTATGCGGAGCTTCTGCCCTTTACTTTACTTTTCAGAGTAAACCTGAATTTGGAATTAATGAACAGGATGAGAGCTGGTAAGGTTGCTTGACCAATTATTAGATTATCTAAATATTAAAGAATTGTATCCTCCTCAAAAAGAGGCCATGCAGGCAATAGAGAGGAATGAATCTTTGCTGATGTCTGTACCTACTGCAGCAGGAAAAACCGTAGTTGCTTACAATGCCCTTATGAAGGCTGTAAACGAAGGGAAAAAGGGAATTTTTTTAGTTCCCTTAAGAGCTCTTGCATGGGAAAAGGTCAATGAATTAAGAGACATTTGCAAGAATATTCTTAATGGAGCTAAGATTGGTGTTTCTGTAGGAGATTTTGATAAAATAAGAGGACTTTCAAAATATGATATTATTGTGGCAACTTCTGAAAGAGCGGATTCGTTGATTCGACATAATCCTGCATGGCTAACCGAAGTAGGATGTCTAGTTTCAGACGAAATACATTTAATCAATGATTCTAACAGAGGGCCAACACTAGAAGTTACTTTATCAAAATTTAGAGAAATTAATCCTGACATACAAATTATAGGGTTATCGGCAACAGTTTCCAACTCAAGGCAAGTTGCAGACTGGTTAGAAGCAACACTAGTCGAGAGTGATTTTCGTCCGGTTCCACTAAAGAAGGGAATTTGTATTGCCAATGAAATTGAGTGGGATGGAGATGAATTTAAGAAAATAGATATTGATGGCACTGAAGGGATAGCCCTTGATAATTTACCTGACCAATGTTTGGTTTTTGTTAATACAAGGAGATCTGCCGAAGCCCAAGCAAAAAGACTTGGTATGCTCATAGGTAAAAGGTTAAAAAATGAAGAAATTGAAAAGTTGAAAGAATATACAAATGAATTAAAAACTGGAGCTGACGAAGTTACATCTGTGGATTCAAATCTTACAAAATTAATTGAAAGAGGGGTAGCGTATCATCATGCGGGCTTAACTAATAGACAACGTCAAATTATTGAAAAAGGATTTAGAGAGAAAAAAATTAAGGCCTTGTGTGCAACGCCTACTTTAGCTGCAGGAGTGAATTTACCTGCCAAAAGAGTAATTATCAGAGATTTAACTCGCTGGGATTCCAGTTTCCAATCAAATCAACCTTTGCCCGTTTTAGAGATTCAACAAATGCTGGGAAGGGCTGGAAGACCTGGATTTGATGTTGATGGAGAAGGTGTTCTAATTGCAAAAAATGAAGAACAAAAAGCTCAAATTATAGAGACTTATTTTGAGGGTGAAACTGAGCCTGTACTTTCTAGATTAGGCAGTGAGCCTGCACTAAGAACACATTTACTTTCTTTGATCTCTTCCGGAACCATCAGTACAACTGAAGAAATGCATTCTTTCCTCAAAAAGACACTATTTGGAGCTCAAGGCGAACTTTGGAGAACCCAACATCGTATAAACAAAGTACTTAATTTTTTAGAAGAAGAAGGTTTAATCGAAATAGAAGGTAAAATTGATGGTGAATTTATTCCCGCAAATGCCCCTCTTAAAGAGAAACTAAAAGCTACTCCATTTGGTAGAAAAGTTTCTCAATTGTACATTGATCCTCTTTCTGGAGTCATAATTAGAAAGTCTCTTGAATCTGAAGTACCTGCAAATCCGCTGGGCTTGCTACACACTATTACAAGAACTCCCGACATTTATTCACTATACGTTAGAAAAAATGAAATGGAAACGTATCTTACTCATTTAATGCAAATGGAAGCTGATCTTATGTTGCCTCCGCCAGTAGAACATACTGAACT
>MIZB01000168.1_pt1 | contig 17255 bp, 15 predicted proteins | sample 888171 | NCBI WGS metagenome assembly MIZB01 (sample SAMN05440186, study PRJNA335308) | marine metagenome | isolation source: marine water
CTCCTATGGTTGCTGGAGTAATAGCTCTAATGTTAGAAGCTAATTCTGATTTATCTTGGAGAGATATTCAGCATATTTTAGTTAGGACTTCGAAAAAAGTTGATAGCTTAGATGAGGGTTGGTTCAAGACCTATGAAGGTCGAGATTACAATCATAAATATGGCTACGGTTTAATCGATGCTACTAGTGCGGTTAATCTTGCTAAAGAATGGCAAAATGTATCTTCTGAGGTCGATTTTACAAGTGTTAATTATAATGCAGGAGCAGTTGATGTTAATCAATTCATTTTTGATGGGAATGATTTAGGAAGGACTTCTCATGTTTTTGTCAATGAGAGTATGAATATTGAAACAGTTGAAGTTAAAGTAAATATTTCTCATGCTTTCAGAGGAGATTTAAATTTGTTCTTGGAATCTCCAAATGGGATTGTTTCTGAACTTGTCATGCAAGGGAATGATAATAATGATAATTATGACGGGTGGATTTTTTCGTCTGTAGTCCACTGGGATGAAAATTCATTTGGAATGTGGAAATTGAAGGTAAATGACACCGAGGCAGGAACTGCAGGAACTTGGAATGATTGGAACATGACTTTCTACGGCTATCCTGAAAAAGATACTGATTCAGATGGACTTCCAGATTTTGCTGAAGGAGTAATTGGTACTGGATTTAATAATCCTGATTATGATAATGATGGATTATTGGATGGGGAAGAGTACTATGGGTGGCTAGATTTGAACGATGTTTTCCATTTCACGGATCTTAAAGATTACGATTCAGATGACGATGGTGTTAATGATTGGTATGAAGGTAGAGAAGATAACTTAACTCGTTCAATTACAGATCCTAATGTTAATGATACTGACGGGGATGGAATATTAGATGGCTGTGAAATTTACGGTTTAGATGATTGTGATAATTTCGTTACTAACCCTTTATCAGTAGATACTGATGGAGATGGAATTAGTGATTACGATGAAATCTTTGCAAATTTATTAATTCCTTCTAAATATAGAAGTGATCCAACAAAATTAGATACAGATTCAGATGGTATGCCTGATCCTTACGAGTTAGCAAATGGATTACACCCTAAAATTCAAGCGGATGGCGCCCAGGACTCAGATTGTGATGGCGTGCTAGTTCAGGTACAGGGTTTAGATTGTGTTTTACTTAATGAAAATTCAAAAAGATATACTAATTATCAGGAGTATTTAATGAATACAGATCCAAATAATCAAGATTCAGATTCAGATGGATTACCCGATGGGTGGGAATATTACTCTGGACTAAATCCACTATTTGCAGATTCAGAGCTAGATTTAGATAATGATACTATTTCTAATATTCATGAATATGATAATTACTTAATTGACAGTGAAATTTTTTCTCAAACAAATCCTGAATTACGCGCATACTGGAGATTTGATACCTTTGATGCAGTTTTTGCGATTGATTCGACCCTAAATGCAAATTTTGCGTTAATGACTAATGGTCCAGTTAAAGGTCCAGCCAAATATACAAACGGGATTTATTGCGACGGAGTTTCATCTCATTTGAGTATGGATTCCATTAAAAACACTAAATTTACTGAATATACGGTTCATTCTTGGGTAAAGGTATCAAATTATACTGAGTTTGGAACAATATTCGGAACAGCTACAGATGGAAGAACTTGGTTAGGTATAGATTCTGAAGGTTTTATTCAGTTTAGAGTTTTCGCAGGAAATACTCTTTATTCGACACCTTTGGAAAATGATACTAAAGCAGTTTTAGATGTATGGTATCACGTTGCAGCAACCTACAGTGAAACGGACAAATCATTGCGCCTATATGTTAATGGAACATTGGCAACAAATACTACAATTTCTTCTTCACATTCGATTAAAACAACTGGAAGTAAAAATTATATTTGTAGAGGCCAAAACGGTGACTACCTTAATGGAACGGTTGATAATATTGCTGTATGGGAAAGGGCTTTTTCTGAAGATGAGATTCGGTACTTTTATGAAAGACCGCTAGGCATAGGTAATTTTTTTAATTTCAGAGTTGACGATGGAATAAGATATACTAATGCTAATTCCACAGATACCGACGGCGATGGTTTATCCGATAGAGAAGAATTTTATTTTGGGGTTGACGGATACTTGACTGATCCTACCAATGTTGATACTGATGGAGACGGACTAGATGACTATTTGGAATGGTCCGTTTACGGTACAGATCCAACAACTAATGATACAGATTCAGACAATTTTACTGATGATATTGATGTCTTTCCTTTTGATTCGACAGAGTGGATTGATACGGATGGTGATGGTGTAGGCGACAATTTAGATTATTTCCCTTTTGATTTCAATGAAAGCCAAGATTCTGACCTAGACGGCTTGGGTAATAAACTTGAAATTTTAATGCAAACAGATCCTTATTCGAATGACACAGACGGCGATGGTAGTATCGATTCAATAGATAAATTCCCTTTAAACGGTTCAGAATTTTTAGATTCGGACGGAGATGGTTATGGAGATAATTCAGATAAATGTCCTAATAATGTAAATGACTATTTGGATTCAGATAATGATGGATATTGTGATAATTCAGATGCATTTCCATTGAATCCAAATGAGCACTTAGATTCTGATAGTGATGGTTATGGAGATAATTCAGACAAGTATCCAAATGATGCTTCAAAGTATTCAGATCCAGTTCAGAACATAGAAAATACGGATCCGCTAGGTGAAGGTACTTTAGATATGGCATTACCTTTCATTGTGTTAATTGGGGCCGTTTACTTTATATTTAAATTCTTCAGAAAATAATCTATAATTTTTCTTCAACTCTTTCTGTTATAATTTGCAATATTCTATCACAGTCTGATAATAATTTATTTAATTTAGTTTTAGTATCATTAATATAATCTTCATCCTTGATACTGTTTAAATTTATTCTTACATTATAGGCTGCAGCTCTTGCCCCAGCTATAGACATGTGTGCCCCAGACCCAACATCACTAGCCATACTGTCATCCATTAATTTTGAAATGTCATCGCAAATATTCAAAGCTTTGTAGCAATATTCAACGGTTTCTAAAGGTATTTCAGTTGCAGCTTTATATCCTTCCTGCATTTTCTCTTCACGTATCTTTTTTTCAGCATCTGAGTCTTTTGGCATTCTCATAGCCTTAATTACTTTGTCAAAAGCATTTGTATCTTCATCAATCGCATTTACTAAAAATTCTTTTATTTCTTGTCCCTCTTCAGCAATCCGTCCTAATTCTTCGCTGTGTTCTTCGAAACCTGCCTTTGATGCAGATAGATTAGCTACCATGACTCCAAGTGCAACTCCAAGTGATCCTGACATAGCAGCTACAGAGCCACCACCAGGTGCTGGAGAGTCTCTTGATACTTCATCAATTAGGTCAAATGTAATTCGGTTTGCTAATTCACCGTTGTTCTTAGGCATACCCAGTATCTTTTCAGATGGATTAAAATCAGTAACGTCAGATAGACCTAAACTTTGAATTGCAATATTAACCAAATCTATGGGTGGCATTCCAGGAGATTTACCCATTTTCGTCAGGTAATATTTTCCAGCTTCTTCGATTGCCCTGTAGGGAATAAGTCCTACAATTTCAGATCCTGTGACTCTCAAACCTCTCTTCTCAGCTTCTTCACAAGCAGCTTCAAATATTTTATGAATTGGGCTAATCTTGTAATTAGTCAGGTTCATACTTATTTGGGCTCTATTATATTCAGGAATCACCCAACCTAGTCCTTTAACATGCGTAAAGCGTCCGTCTTTGTAAACTGGCTTTCCAATTAAATTATCAGGGTCTAGGCCTAAAGAGTTGTATCTTTTTCTGAAGTCACGTCCGTTTTTTTGATAGAAATTTTCTATTTCTTCAAGATTTCCGCCAACATAATCTGAGTTGCCATCTGGATAAAAATTTTCTCCAAAATTAACCACATCTCCTTTATAATAGAAATTATCCTTTTGGTTAACCCTTTTCCATCTTCCTCGTTCTCTTAATTCATATGCTATTTCATTTGCATATGTTCTATCAGTAGTATTCAAATTGATATTGTAAGCTATTAAAAATTCTCTTGCACCAATTGCAGTAGCTCCAGATTTTACATTTAATTTACTTGGTCCAAAATCAGGTTTCCAATTTTGGTCCTTTAACTTTTCATTAAATCCTTCATATTCTCCACTCCTAATGTTAGCTAAATTTTGCCGTTCTTCATTAACTGCAGCAGATTCATAGAGAAAGATTGGAATTCCCAGCCTATCGCCAACAATTTCACCTAATGATTTAGCGATTTCTACGCATTCTTCCATTGTCGTATTAGAAACCGGAATGAATGGACAAACATCGGTAGCTCCCATTCGGGGGTGAGCTCCAGAATGTTTTCTCATATCAATTAGCTCAGCCGCCTTTTCTATTCCTTTGTATGCAGCTTTTGCTATATATCTACTTTCAGCAATAAACGTAACCACGGTACGGTTAGTATCAGATCCCATGTCTACGTCTAGAAGCTCTACAGTCTCTACAGTTTTAATTGCAGAGCATATTTGGTCTATAATTTTTTTATCCCTCCCTTCTGAAAAATTAGGTACGCATTCTACAATTTTTGTTAATGACATTTCAATAACTCTCCAGTCTTTCAATAATAAACTCTTTGTTCATAGTTGCTAAAAAGAACCCTAGTCGGGGACCTCTCTCTTTATTCAAAAGAACATTATACATTATTTTGAAGAAATTTTTGGCAGGAATCTCATTTTGTTCTTGCAATTCATAAAACGAGTTATGAATGCCTTCTGGTGACCATTCGACTTCTTTCATTTTTTCAATTAATAATTTAATACATTTTTTTTGTAAATCATCGAATTCAATCTTTGGTTTTTCTTTTTGTATTTCAAATACTACACTTTCAGGAGCATAATTTTGAATCCATTGCTTTATGCATTTAACTCTATCTTCTAGCTTGTTCTCATCTATATCTTTCACTTCTCCAGACCTTTCAAGCGCTTCTATTATTTCGTTTAAATTGGTTTTTGATTGGGCTAAAGTTACAAGATGCTTGTATGGTAAAAGATTTGGTTTTTCTTTAGATATTTTGCTTACTTGACTTAGTTCAAAAGCCCTTTTTTCATTATCATCAAGTGTGTTCTCATGATAATCTTGTTCAGTTTTATCGTATCTGTCAACCATATTGAGTAATCCTAGTCCCGGATCAAAATCAATATGTCTATTTGGTTGAGGTTTCATTACTATCCATCTTATTACCTCAGGTGGAGCCATAGTCAACATGTCTTCAGCAGAAATTACTAATCCTGTTGAAGAGTGCATAGCTCCTTTTCCTTTTAGATGAATCCATTCGTAGACCATATCCAGTGGAGTCTTTGAGTCTAAAATTTTCTCCGATAATTCTTTTCCTGTGTCGTAACTACCTCCCTTTGTAGCATGGTCTTTTCCGAAGGCTTCAAAAGTAACATTCAATATTTTCCATTTGGCGGGCCAATCTAATCTCCAAGGTAGTTTACCTTCGCCTTTAGACATATCATTTGTTACTCGTTCGCCATCCTTATTCAAAAAGGTGACATTGGGCCATTCCACATTTAGTACTTCACCATCAGTCAGAGTACCATCATTATCCAAAAAAGTCCAAGGAAACCATTTCTTTGGTAATTGTCTACCAGATATTTTCTCTAAAATTTCACGTGTCTCCTCTTTATTATCAACAAATAACTTTGTACATTCTGCAAAGTTGCCTTCTTTGTAAGAATTATAGTTCTCAACTACCTCTGGAAAGACACCAACAGTTTCAAGTGACTGGAAAAAAGGTTTCAAAAAATATCGATCGTAACTACCATTTCCGTCAGGAGATGGAATTTCTGCAAGAGGCATTCCAACATATTTATTATAAATTTTTGAATCTAAAAAAGGGTACACTTTTCTTAATGGGTCTGCATTATCTGCAATATATATTAACTTCGCATCTCCTCCTTTGTCATTAACGGCCTTAACAATAGCATCAGCAGTAAGTATTTCTCTCATACTTCCAAGATGAATTGGTCCGGATGGCGTTATTCCTGATGAAATGACGTGTTTTTTCCCCGTTTTCAATAATTTTTCGGCAATTACATCTGCCCAGTGCATTACTTACTCTCTTACCGGCCTAGCTCGAATTAAGGCCCTTAATGGAACACTGTTAATTTCATCGTCTGCTTTCTTGTTAATGAGAACCGTTACTAATACAGGAATTCCACCTTCTTTTCTCACGAAATCGATTGCCTCGGTTGCAGTAGAACCCGAGCTTACAACATCATCAACTACGACTATGTGTTTACCATTTAATCCTGCATAGTTTGAAGCATAATTTGTTTCATTACCTTCACCTCTGCTTGGCCTTATCATTCCAAAATCTAATCCTAAAATATCAGATATAATTGTTGCTAAAGGTACTCCGTTATTGGTTAATCCAGCAACCATATCTATATCGAATTGTTGATTTTCTTGTTCCTCAAGTATTACATCAGCCATTATCTCAGCAATTGCTTGTATTCTTGTGCCAGATACCCCAATCGTTCTCCATCCTACTTTGACATCTGCAGGTACCCCCTCTGTAAAATTATCAGACGCTTGCTTAGCTAAAAGCCATTCAACAGTTGCTTGAGACAAATGCATTTCTTGACATATTTCTCTTGTTGAGTGTCCTTTACTCTTTAATTCTTTAGCTTTAACAGACATCTTCTCTATAGACATAAAGTTCCCTGAGTTGTTTTGTATTTAAGAATTTCCTATAAAATCAAAATATTAAATCTTAAATACAATACTCTTGTGCAATCGAATACATATGGCACTTTGGCAAGGAAAATCCAAAAGAAAATCTACTGGAGGAAGACTTTCTCCGCACAGTAGCAAGAAGAGATCGGAGATAGGTCGTGAGCTTCAACAAGCTAAAGTAGGTGAATTTACCAAGAAAGTTGCTAGAGCAAGAGGTGGAGGCCGAAAAGATAGGCTTTTGAGAACTGAATCTGTTTCTCTTACCGATCCTAAATCAGGTAAAACTGCAGTTTCTAAAATATTAGAAGTTGTTGAAAATAGTGCAAATCCAAATTATGTTAGGCAGAATATTATTACTAAAGGCTCTATTATTTCAACAGAAAAAGGTAATGCTAAAGTAACTTCAAGGCCAGGTCAGCATGGTATGGTTAATGCTGTCCTAATGAAAGATTAATGTCTTCTAAAAAGCCCATAGTAATTTATCCTGAATATTTTGATCACAGACTAAAGCGTTCTGAAGGCCGTAAAGTACCTCTTTCTGAAGCAGTTAAATCACCAAAAGTAGAAGAACTATCAAGCATATTATCTAATTTAGGTTGTGATTTCCAACTTAGTAAGGGTTGCCATTCAGGCAATTGGTCTAATGCGGGAGGATCACTAAAGGTGAATGTAGATTTTAGTAAAACTCAATTAATTCATAAGTTAGGTTCTAGTCTGAAAGAATTACGGCATACTAATTAATCACCAAGGTTCATTTTTAACACCAACTTTGTAACCAATAATATTCACACCTCTATGTAGAAATGGGGTAAGAACAAGTATTGTGAAAAGAGGCACCCAACCATCTAAAATCCAAGAGATTAGCCAGTTTTGCTGAAAAATAATGCACAATAGAAGGGACATAAATATGAAATCATACATGTCTAAAAGTGCAAATTTGTCACCTCTTTGCAGGTTTTGTCTTCTTTTGTAGAAAGAAGCCGACATATCTCCAAATAAAGCACCAAATGATAATAAGAAAAATACTAGAATGGAGTTATCACCCCATAAGCTTTGTTCGTATTTTTCACCAGTTAGATGCTCTAACGCCATTCTACTATCTCCAGCATCCAGTAACAATCCAAATGCAACACCTCCTAAAGTACCTCCTAAGAGTCCACTCCACGTTTTACCGTCACCTAAAATTCGATTCCCATCAGATAATGTTTTTCCTTGGTCAATTGGATATTTTCCTCCGGTCAATACGGCAACACTATTTGCTATGTATGCGGGCCCCATAATCCAGAGAACTATGAAAATCGTGTTTAACAGTGAAACTTTTTCTAAATCCACTATTTTCCGCCCAATTCCCTTTTTAAATTTTCAATAACCTCAACAGGCGTTGGATCTACTCCGTTAAGTTTTGCAAGTTCAATAGACACCATGTCACCAATGTAAATAGTTTCTAGCATTTTGGATAAATCGTTATCACATTTTGCGATTATTTCGACTGGCTTTACATTTTTCCATGCTGTATTTTTGAGAGCTTCAAATCTATTTTTAATTTCATCATTTTCATTTTGCTTTCTGATAAGAACAGGTATCATATTTGGATTTGATTTTGTCCAGCCTACAATTTCGTTATGGTTCATTTCAGGTATCACATGATGAAATGCCAATTGTTTTGCGTTCTCTTGAATTTGACACCTCCATCTATACCCCACAGGTTCAAGTGAAGATTCAGTGTAAATACATGGAATTTTACCAGATAAATTTGTAGCTATATTATCAATTTGATCTTTCTCATCACCCAGTTTTGATACTTCTTTCACTATTTCATCGATATTTGGATAATTTAGTTTGTATAATAGTGGTTTCAGTAGAAGTGGCAAGGCAGCTCGAGGTTGATGGCCGCCTTCAATTAACGTTTTTTGCCAGCCATTCTTGTCTGCTAAATTCCCCAGATTGCCTCCCGTAGTAATTACCTCAATTTTACACCCTAATTTGTGAGCCTTTTTTGCAACCGAAAGAGTTTCGGCAGTATTTCCAGAATAAGAAATACAAATTACGTTATCACTAGATGACAACCATGCTGGCAATCCATAATTATTCCAAGAACTAATGTCTCCCATATCCTCAAAGTTTGCTAAGGTTTCCATAATTCTTCCTCCAATTCCTGAACCTCCCATTCCAGAAATTAATAATTTATTTGGATATGAACGACTATTAACATTCACTTTCGCTTGGAGCATATCAAAAAAGTTTCTTGTATCTACATCAATACTTATTCCCATTGAAAGGTGATAACAAACTCTATTAAAGATTAAATCACAGCATACTTTGCATCAGAAGCCTTTTATTACCCACTATTATAGGAAATACGTTCTTTACAGAGCCTAGAGGTAAAAAATGTCAAATAAAAGTATGTCAAAAATGGATATGCGAAGTGCAATTGTAGCATTTTCAGTTGTAGCTATGCTAGTAGTATCATTTGGAGTCAGCAACGTAGATGCGGCAGCATCTCCAGTCAGTCTTACTTCAGATATATCTTCAGCAGATATTATGGAAGGTGACTTCGTTATTGCAACATTAACAGTTACTAGCAGTGATAACACTTACAGAAAGATGGAAGTTAAACTTACTGCAAACTTCCCAGGTGGAACTTCTTGGAATACCATATTTTTAGATGCTGATGGCAATCCTATAAGTAACGATCTTGTATCACTAGGCAAACAAGATTCTACTACAGTTCAATTAGCAATTTTCTGTGATGGTGTTTGTTCTGCAGGAGATACAAACACAGTTCAGGTTTATGGCCAAACCGATCCAAGATGGTATGATGGCGGCGCAGATGGGGACAATTGTGGTAGTTCTGATTGTGAAACAGATACAACTCCAGCATCATCATCATCTAATGTTACCAACACCATTTCTATTTCTCTAACAGCAAGAACAGGCGGGTCACACACATTAACTTGTGATGCAGCTTCAGATTCAGGCAGTAATGAAATGTTTCATGGAACTACTTACCAGTGGGGATATGACCTAACAAATACGGGTTGGAATGACGATACTTACACATTTACTACTTTAGTAAATGATGGAGTGGTAGATGATTGGACAATCAGTGCAGGACTTAGCAATAAAGCTTTGACCGGACAGAGCGATACAAGCTCAACCGCAGTACACTCAGCTGAAGCAAGTATGTCCATTAAACCTTCAAATTTAGCCAGACCTGGAGTTTATAAAATTGGTTTACAAGCTACAGGTACTAACTCAGGTAATGTAGAAGGATGTGAGTTTAATGTTGTTATCTCAGAACCTGATTTGGAAGTTAAAGATACTGACATTTCTTTTAGTCATTCTAGTGCATGGATTAACTCCAGAGGCGATTCTCAGAGAGTTACAATTTATGCAACAGTAAGAAACAACGGTGGAACTGTAGATTCTGAAGGTACGGAAGTTAAAGATATAGATGTTATTTTCCTTGTTGATGGTTCACAGTTAGGTTCAGTACAGACAATATCTTCATTAGGTTATGGAGAAGAAGTAACACTACAAGCATTTTGGAATCCAGGAAGGGCACATGACAGTGATGAAGTAGGTATTCCAATCAAGGTTTCCGTAGATCCTAGCGTTGATATTCAGGAAAGTGATGCAGATAATAACATAGCTACTGAACATTTCAAAGTAGTGAAGACTAAGGCAAGTAATCCTTCATTCTATATGAGTTTTCTGTCTTTAGTTGGTGCAGTCGGTGCAGCTGTTTTGATGTCAGCTTACTATAGAAATAAAGACTCAGAAGAATAATTCTAGTCTTATTGTAAATGAAAAAAGCCCTGACTGGTCCAGATATTGGTCAACTTGTTAAGGGTTGGCAGTCACTTATCGGATCCAGAGTAGACCAGTTCGGTAGGCCTGACTTAAACAAGATAGTTCTCAAACTTCGTTCAAGAGATAAGGGTACATTACGATTATTGATAGATTTGTCAGGCTGGGCCTACCTAACAAAGGATTCAGTCAGTACAGAATCAAATCAAGGAGTTTTTGTTCAGAAAGTTCGAAAACTTATTAAAAAGTCAAGGATAGAATCTATAGAGCAAATAAACGGTGATAGAATATTATCTATTTCCTTTACCAGAAAAGAAGAAAATGTGACATTAATTTTTGAAATGTTTCACAAAGGAAATATTGTTTTGTGTTCAGACAATAAAATTCTATCAGTAATGAGAAAGCAGAAATTCCGTCATAGATCTTTAGAATCTGGTTTAGTATACCAATCACCTCCTAGTATAGATCCCTTTTCCGTTGAATATAATATTTTCAAAGATAAGCTATTAAATTCGCAAAGAGCACTTGGAGCTGCATTGACAATTGATTGTAATGTTGGGGGAGATATTTCTACACTGATATGTAATAGTTTGAAGCTAGATAGGAATTCACAAGTGTCTGATGTTTCCACCCAACAAGTGTATGATGAGTTGAAAAAAATATTAGCTCAGACCATTGAGCCTACAATATTCCTTGATGATGAAGGTAATAATTTTACAGTTTCCTCGTTTGATTTAGGAATGGAAGCAAGTGAAAGCTTTCAATCTCTTGATGAAGCTGTAGAAGAATACATCTCAAGTATTGTGGTAGTTAAGAAAGAGATCAAGAGCCCAGATGAAGTTCGTGTAAATCATCAGAATAAAGCTATTGAGAAGTACAATTTGAAGTCCGGAGAATTTAGAGAAAAAGGCAACATTATTTTCTCCAAATTAAATGAAATTCGAAGCATGATTGACTATGAAAACGATGAAGATGAAATAGTAATTAATATAGATAATACAAATATCTGGATAGATAAAACAAAGTCACTGGAAGCCAATGCTTCCTCATACTTTGATAAATCTAAAGAAATGGATAGGAAGGCTGAGCGGACAAAAGAAGTGATTGCTTCTAAACCAGTTTTAAAGCCTAAAAAAAGAGTAATCAAAAATGAGAATGTTGAATGGTTTGAGCGTTTTAGATGGTTTATTACTACTGAAGGTGAAATTGCAGTTGCTGGTAAGGATGCTAGATCGAACGAGCAAGTCGTTAAAAAATATCTAAAGGCAAATGACAGATACGCCCATGCAGATATTCATGGAGCGCCTAGTGTAGTAGTTAAGAATATAAATGGCGTTCAACCCTCTGAGTCTTCTATGCTAGAGGCATGTAACTTCAGTTTATCATATAGTAAAGCATGGGGTGCTCGTGTTTCAGGGGGGCATTCTTTCTGGGTTGATAATGATAAAGTTTCTAAGACGCCAAATACAGGAGAATTTCTTGCAAAGGGATCTTTTGTTATCCGCGGTAAGAGGAATTGGAATAGAAATCTTGAATTGAATGTTGCGATTGGTCTTACTACATATGATGGAAATCCAAAATTCATGGGTGGCCCAATAAGTTCAATTGAAAAACATTGTGAAAAATATGTAATATTTAGGCCAGGTTTTACTGAAAGAAAGATAGTTATCCGTAAGCTTTCAGAGGCATTTAGTGCAGAATCTACAGATATTGAAAAACTTTTGCCGAGCGGTGGTTTTGACTTAGTAAGTTCTAAAGGGATTGAATTAAAATTGTAAGACTGGTGCGGGGGGTGGGATTTGAACCCACGCACCACTAAGGACTAGGCCCTCAACCTAGCGCAATTGGCCTGGCTATGCGACCCCCGCATGAAATTAATCATAAAGGTGTATATTGATAACATTTACATTGATTAGTCTAGCTAATTGTATTGATTAAAGCCTACCTAATTAAGCTGCAGATTCAAGACTTGTCATGAAGTCTTTACAGTGGGAATCTAAAGATTTCAATGCTTGTTCAAGAGCTAGTTTAGCTTCCATTGCGCCGGTTGTTTCAAATTCTAAAATGAAATGAGTTTTGTTACGTGTAACAGTCATAGCATTTTTTGCATCCTCATCGTTCCACAAAGATTCTGCTTTCTTTATTGCCTCGTGGGCTGTCACAGGATCTTCAATAACATGGTTTTTTCCTTTCTTTTTAAAATGCTCTTTTCCTACAGTATCAATTACAGTTTTACTACCTTTTCCAGTAGAAACCGTTAAAGTTGGAGCCTGGTAAAATCTAGGTGCTACAACAGTTTGCCATTTTGCGTGCTGCTTTGCAGTACCCATTTTTGCTTTTGCATAGACAAGAATCGCTTGACCTTCAGCAAGCTTTACAATCGGAACACTTGTTTCAGGTATAACCAGAGATGCATCACCATTTACAGGTTCCAAATCGCCTGAATATACAGTACAAGGACCTTGCTTGTGCAGAGAGTACATTATGTCAGGTTGTTTTGAATCATCCCCTATGCTGTCAGCAAATGCTTCTACAGTCTTTTCATCAGTGGGTATTGGTAACATACCTATACGGTGTGCTACAATTTCATTAAACATTGCACTTATTGACTCATACTCCTTCTCTTCACCAGTTTCTTCATCTACATAGGCACCTAATGAACCCATGTGGAAATCAACTTCATGGATAGCAAGGCAAGGTACCATAGAAACTAAAGACCTGCGAATGGAATTGACAAACGAGTAGTTAACGTCTTTAAATTCAACTTGGGTAAAGAATTTTTCATTCTTTCTTAATTTGACTTTCATTAAACTCTCCTACCTCTTCTTCCGCCTTTAGCTTTACCGCCATCGTGTGGGATAGGTGTAACATCATCAATACGTGAAATAGTCATACCAGCTCTAGCTAACGTCCTAATTGCAGCTTGAGCTCCAGGTCCAGGAGTACCTCCTCTCTTTCCTCCAGCACCTCTTAGTTTTACGTGAACTTCTTTTATTCCTCTTTCTTGTAAAGCTTCTGCAACTTGCCCTGCAGCGAGCATAGCTGCATGAGGTCGAGATTCTTCCCTCTGAGACCTAACTACCATCCCTCCAGAGCATTTTGCAATTGTCTCAGCTCCAGTTGAATCAGTAGCAGTTATGATTATATTATTGTGTGATGCGAATATGTGCGCAACAGCCCATTTCTCCATTATTTAGCCTCCTCTTTTTCTTTGACATCTTCAGTTACTTCTTCTGCAGGTTTTTCAGTATCGGCCACTTCCTCTACAGGTTTTTCAGCATCAAGCTCTTCATCTTCGTATGTTTCTTTAACGCCTGGTCTAACAGGATGTAAGTCACTGTTCAGTGCAGATGAAGGGGAATAGGTTATGTTTTTCTCTTGAGTTTTAGTTACTAGCATCCCAGGTACTCTGTTTACAGCTCCTTCTACTGAGATATGTCCATGTATTATGAGTTGACGGGATTGCTTTACTGTTGAAGCCAATCCTTGCAGGTAGACTTGTGTCTGTAATCTTCTATCTAAAATATTTTCAGGTGACATCCTCAAAACGTCTTCTAAGGCAGCACCTTGATCCAACATGCCAAGTCTACTTAGTTTGTTAAGAAGAAGAGCTTTTTCTTTTTGAGCCTGTTCATCGTTAGCTTTAGCAGTCAATTTCCTTGCCTGCCTACGCATTTCACGAACTTTTGTATCTGCTTTCCATATTTCTTTTTTAGATTTAAGACCATATTGGTGTGTTAGAGTTCTTTCTTGGTCAATACGAGTCTTCTGCCAAGGATGTGAAGGGGTATTGTAATGCTTACTAGGAAATTTTGGATCGCCCATTTATCTATGCACCTTTCCTCTTACTTACACCTAAGGCTAGTCCGCGGCGACCGTTTGAATAAGTTCTTTGACCACGTACTTTGTGTCCAGACGCATGTCTAATACCTTTGTAAGATTTAATCTTTTTCATTCTGTTTATATCATCTTCGTGGAGCATTTTTAAGTCAATGCTTACAGGATGCATATCCTCACCCGTGTCGTAATCTTTTTGACGATTTAGAAGCCACTTTGGAACGAAGTCATTTACGTTTGCTATAGCATTTTCAATCTCTTCAATATTTTTATCGGAGAGTTCTCCAGCCAATTTTTCACTATCTAGCTTTAACTTTTGGATAATAGCGTTACTAATTCTGGAACCAATACCTCGAATTGAGGTTAGAGCGTAACCTAGTCTTTGCTCTCCTGAAACGTCTGAGTTTGCTATGCGAATTATATATTTGAAATTTGGGTCTTCGGACACGTTTACCTCTTGGAATAAATTCTCAAGGCTGCGCCAGCCGGGCGGTCTATTTATATTCTTTTCCTCAGAAACCGGATTTTATCCCTGAGGTTAATTATTAATAAGGCTAAAAATAAGTATGCAATAATGAAGAAGATTTCTTTACTACTAATCATTTTGCTCTTTGCAGTTACAGCTTCAGGAGGATATGGCTATTACACATTTGTTTTGAACGAGGATGATGATGAAGACACAAATGAACCTGTAGTCTCAAGCGGTAATGCACCTGTAGCAAAGATGACACCTTCTAATCCTAAGATTCAAATAAATGAGACTATTTCTTTTTCAGCATCAGGTTCATCTGACGAGGATGGTGATGACTTATCTTTCTTTTGGAATTTTGAAGGAGATTCCAAAGAATATGAAGGCAGAGACATAGATCGTAATTTCCCAGATAAAGGTGAATATCTTGTAACACTTACAGTTACAGATTCAACAGGTCTCTCGGATAATTCTCAAACTACAGTTTTGGTTGTAGAGAACTATCATGACGAGCAAAGTGGGAATGTTAATGGTAACGATAATACAGCAAACATTGAAATTCCTGTTGAGAAAGGTTTTCTAAATTTTGAAATAGATTACTCATTAGAATCAGCGAATGTCAATCCATTGGAAGAATCGCAAGTTACTCTTAGATTAACAGATGCTGATGGAGCCGTTGTTCAGGAGGAAAATGGGGTGTCCGAAAGTAGCGGCACTTGGTCCTATTCCACGGATGATTTGAGCTCAACTGGCGATTATATTTTTACTATTGAAAGTGAATCTGGAAGTATGGACTACGATCTTGTAATAGATGTTACATACTAATTTTTTTCAAGCACAATGATATTTCTTGTCAAAGATTTATGAATGTACCATTCAAATTTGTAAATTTGTGTAAGATTTTTATGTTTTATTGTTCCATAATCTGATACTGCGACAACTAATCTTTGCTTCTTTTCCATACAGTTTTGAAAAACATCCAGGCCCCTTATCATTAATTCCTTTATGTTTTCTCCACCACTTGTTGAAGCAATTCCATATGGTGGATCACAAACAATCGATCCAAATTCTAGACTACTTATTTCTTTAAAATCTGAATTTATCAAGTTTCCCTTGAAACCATAATGTTTGAGGTTACCTTTTGAGAATTCAATCATTTTTTCTTTCAAATCAATTCCTGTAACTTTTAGTCCCATATCAGCGCCTTCAATTAGGATTCCACCAGTTCCACAAAACGGATCAATTAGCGGTTTATCGTTTGCACAATTTGATAAATTTATCATAGCTCTTGCAATTCTTGGGTGAATGCCTATTGGAGAAAAATAAGGTCGATGGCTTATGTGATGTTTAAGACATCTTTTGTAACCTGTATCTACTTCGGCATATTTTAATGAAATGAAAAATTGTTTGTTTTGATAGAATAAAACTGTTACTTGTGGAGCTTCTAGATTAGTCTCATTATTTTTTGAAATTTTTTCTCCGATTAGTATAGCAGTTTTTTCACTTTCTAAATTTTTCCCACCAATTTGTCTTATTGCAAAATTTAAATCATCTATTTTTATTTCTTCCAAGTCAGTTAAGACATCCTTAACATTCTCTTTATTTGATGTAAAAATTATACGTGAAATTCTTTTTGTCATTGAAAGTCTGGCAATTATACTTTCTTCAATCTTTTTTGATGTAGAGATGACAATAATATTTCCATTATCTTTCTCTAAAAATGGTGAGTATTTTTCAAATTTAAGTAATTCAAGAGCTTCATATTTACCCAAATCGGTATTTTCTCCACCTAATTCAAGTAAATATTTTACTTTCATTCTCACCTATAAAAGTTGTTTTATAATGTTGTATCTAGAGTCTTCTGTGTTCAAATTAGCTCGTAAGGCAGTTTCTCCAATTTATGCAGTTTACCAGAGACGTTTAGAAAATCAAGTTAAGAAGGGAGAAGTCCCAAACCATTTAGCAGTTATAATGGACGGTAACAGAAGATATGCAGAAGGTGCAGGCCTTCTACCACACGAAGGCCACTTGAAAGGGAAAAATACTTTAGAAAATTTGTCAGACTGGTGTCGTTCAGTTGGAATTAAAATTTTAACAGTTTATGCTTTCTCTTTAGAAAATTTTAATAGAAGTGAAGATGAACTTGCAAAGCTCATGGATTTATTTGAGGAATCATTTAGAAATGCTGGAGATGATCCACGAGTTCACAAGAATAAAATAAGGGTAAGGGCACTGGGTCATCGAGAGCTGCTTCCTGATAGAGTCACAGAGGCTATAGACTACGCAGAATCAAAAACAAAGGAGTATAATGCTTTTAATTATAACTTAGCCGTTGCATATGGTGGCAGGCAGGAA
>MIZB01000210.1_pt1 | contig 17189 bp, 19 predicted proteins | sample 888171 | NCBI WGS metagenome assembly MIZB01 (sample SAMN05440186, study PRJNA335308) | marine metagenome | isolation source: marine water
CTGATTCCTTTGACACCCTTAGGCGCATCCGGGAGTCTTGCGAGAACCAAATGTATGATATTCTCCGATATGTCGTGTTCCCCGCATGAAATGAATATTTTCTGCCCGTTCAAATTGTATGAATCACCTATGGGTTTAGCCGAGGTCCGAATAAGTCCCAAGTCAGTTCCACTGTGGGCCTCTGTCAAGCACATGGTTCCAAACCATTCCCCTGTTAGGAATCTTGGAAGGTATGTTTTTTTCAATTCTTCGCTTCCATGGCTATATATGCAGTTATAGGCCCCTTTCGTAAGTCCCAGATAGATTCCTAGAGACATATTAGATGAACATGACATTTCATCAGCAAAAACACTAAGTACATTTGGAAATTCCATTCCCCCATATTTCTGATGTCCAAATAGAGTAGTAAGGCCAGAATCAATCAATATGTCTGCAGCCTTTTTCATGCTTGGTGGTACTGTAACGTTTCCATTTTCGAATTTAGCCCCTATCTCATCACCGTCTTTATTTGAAGGGAGCCAATATTCTTCAGTCATTTTCCCAAATTGGTCACTAACCATTTCAATCATGTCCCAAGTTGCTTCTTCGTATCCTTCATATCCTGCCAATTCCTTTTCTACATTCAGTACTTCACGCAAGATGAATTCATATTCACGATTTGGAGGTTTGTATTGGACCATCTTAATTCCTCAGTGGTTTTCCAGTTGTTAGCATATGTTCAACACGATCCATAGTTCCTTCAGTTTTCATCAGTTTGATTATACTTTTTCTTTCCATTTCAAGTATTTTATCATCAGATACAGTATCGGTTGGATCGGTATCTCCACCACTCAAGATGTGTGATAATTCTTTGGTAACAATTATGTCATGTGGCGTTGCATGACCTGCTTTTACTAAATCATCAACCGCCAAATCTAGTGCAGCTTTACCTGAGGGACCTGGTAAGTAATGTTCATTAGGCATTGGAGCTTCATAATTCTCTATCATTTTGAGACATTTGGATTTAGCCTCATAGAGAACACGTGCACGGTTCATAGTTATTTTATCATCTTTTCCTAGGAAGTGCAATTCTTTTGCTTCCTGTGCACTCGTCGCTACTTTTGCAGTACCAACATTCTGAAATATTTTCATGATTGTTGCCATTGGTCCTCTTGGTTGTTTGGGGTCGTTATTCCATCTGGTAATCATTTCCTTACAGCCACCCCAAGCAGGAACAAGACCAACACCCACTTCGACTAACCCAATGTAGCTTTCAGAGTGGGCTTGTACCGCATCACAAGCGAGTAAGACCTCACATCCTCCTCCAATTGCTAATCCTGAAGACGCTCCCACTACTGGAAAATTCCCATGTTTCAGCATCATAAATGCCATTTGCCCTCCAAACACAAATTTTTCAGCTTCTTCCCAAGCTCCTACATTGGCAACAAAACTTGATAATCCTAAATTGGCCCCGGCCGAGAAGTTGTTCCCATCATTTCCAATTACAACTCCACTGTAATTCCCAGATTCGCATTGATCCGCAGCTTCACTCAATGCTTCCATAATTAGCGGATCCATAGAATTCATCTTGCTGTGGAATTCTACCAGAATAATTTGATCACCCATATCCCATAAACTTGCGGAGGGATTTCTGAATATTGGTTTTTGTCCGCGTTTTACATCTGTAGCCGTGAGATATCCTTCTGGTTTCTTAATCTTGCTATATTGTCCATCAATTCCGAAATAGAGAATGTCCTTTCCTTTTTCTTTATAGAAATTACCATTCGCGATTTTATTCAATAATTCTGGAACTTCCATTCCCTCTTCTGATATTTTTGATGCAAACCATGAAGGTCCAAGATCGTCCAGCATCTCAAAGGGTCCTTTTTTCCAAAGGAATCCATTTTTCATAGCAGAATCAACATTTACAAGGTTATCTGTTATCTCAGGTACTAATGAAGCAGCATAGCTTAGTGTCTTGGAGAGTACTCTCCATGCATATTCACCTCCTTTATCATCGTATTCAACTAGGGCTCTCAATCCTTTCTTTCCTGCCTTAACGCTTTCAAGTCTGACTTTTCTAGAGGATTTAGAATATTTCCCTGTTTTTAGGTTCCTAGATTCTTTAATTTTCTTGCCTGAATCTGAATTTAAACGATAAAATCCACCTTTACCTTTTCTACCAGTGTAGCCATCTGCAATCATTTCAGATAAGATTTTCTCTATACCTAATTTTTCCTGTTCTTTTACAGCTATATTGTACATATCTTTTCCAGGAAGATTTGAAGACATACTTTCAGTAACGTGCGGTATCAAATCTAGGCCTACAACATCCCCTAATCCAAATATTCCAGTTTTAGGAGCTCCAATAGGTCTTCCCATTATCGCATCGGCTTCTTCTACAGTAAGGCCTAACCTTACAGCCTCGACCATTCCAACTAAAGTCCAGTAAGTTCCTATTCTATTTCCAATGAAACCAGGAGTGTCATTACAAATTACAACTTCCTTACCAAGTCTTTTATCACAAAATTCGGAGATAGCAGTTATTTTCTTTTTACTTACTTCTTCGCCCGCTACTATCTCTAGTAAACGAAGATATCTTGGTGGGTTAAAGAAATGAGTAATGAGAAAATCCTTAGCAAATGATTTTGGCATCCCTTCTACTAGTTGTTTTCTTGGAATAGTGGATGTATTCGAAGTTATAATCGAATCTTTTTTTCTAATTTTATCTATTTTCTTGAACACATCATGTTTTATTTTTATTTTTTCTAATACGACTTCAATTATTAGATCTGCATCATTGATTAAATCGAGATGATCCTCTATATTGCCAGTTGTAATAAATTTAGCATTATCTCGGTGCATCAAGGGTGTCGGACTTCCAAGTTTTACCGGTTTCAACATATTTTTTACTGCAGTCTCCGTAATTACATTCCGATTTATTGCATCGTTTGGTACAATATCTAGTAAAGTTACTGGTAGACCTGCGTTTGCTACATGGGCTGCAATTCCACTACCCATAACGCCAGCTCCAATTACAGCAACTTTTTCAATTTCCATTTATCCTCTTTCAAGTACAGTTGCACATCCTTGACCACCACCAACGCACATTGTAGACAGAGCATATTTTGCATCACTGTTTTGGAGTAGAGCAGCAGCCTTTCCAGTTATTCGAGCACCACTGGCTCCCAACGGGTGCCCCATGGCAATAGCTCCTCCATGCATATTGAGTTTAGAGGTATCAATTCCTAATTTATCTATACAAGCTAGACTTTGGGCTGCAAAAGCTTCATTCATTTCAATAATATCTATGTCCTTAAGTTTTAGACCAGCTCTTTTCAATGCTTTTTGAGATGATAATACAGGTCCTATTCCCATTATTTCGGGATTACAACCAGAAATTGCCATTCCTCTGATATATGCCATAATTTCTAAATTATTTGAAACAGCATATTCTTTTGAACAAACAATAACAGCAGCAGCACCGTCTGTGAGAGGTGAGGAGGTTCCAGCTGTAACGGTTCCATCCTTGTTAAAGGCTGGTTTCAAATTGGCCATTGACTCTAATGTTGTTTCAGGCCTTATGCACCCATCTTCACTTACATTATCTACTGTAATAATTTCATCTTTGAATTTACCCTCAGCTATTGCTTTGGATGCTTTTTGGTGGCTTTCTAATGCCATTTCTTCTTGTTTTTTTCGGGATATTGAATGTTTTTCTGCTAAATTTTCTGCTGTATGTCCCATCCCTATGTAGGCATCCATGTCTACAAGGCTTGGATTGAGCATGGGGTTGAAGCCAGGCATTGGAACTCTACTCATTGATTCAACACCTCCGGCAATAAATAAATCTCCAGATCCAGAATTTATTGCTCCAGCAGCTTGGTGAATAGCCTGCATGGAAGATGCACAGAATCGGTTGACAGTTACACCGCCAACACTGTTAGGTAATCCAGCTAGGAAAACTACATTACGTGCCAAATTCATTCCTTGTTCGGCTTCAGGAAATGCGCATCCTAATATGAGATCTTCAACATCCTCAGAATTTATCTTATTTTTTTCTATTAGTCCTTTAATCACTTTAGCAGCCAAATCATCAGGTCTGGTTTTGCACAGTTGCCCTTTTTTGGCAGGAGTAAAAGCAGAGCGAGCATATCCACAAATAACAGTCTCAATCATTCCAATCACATATACAAGTAGTCTTACTATATAAAAGTAGAACTAAATTTCTAAAATATGAAACATTTATATACTAACTATTAAATAATATTTATGTGAGCCGAGTAAAACAATATCAGAAAGGTGAGTTTGAAGATCAAATTAATACCCTTAAGAAATTAGGATTTACAAATGATGAGGCTCTTATTTATCACGTTATTCTAATATCAAAAGAATGTACTGTGGGGGAAATAAGCCGTTCAATAAATTTTTCGAGATCCAAGATATATGGCGTGATAGATAATTTGTTATCGGAAGGTATTGTTGTAGAAGGTAGTACACATCCTAAGTCTTACTATCCGATAGATCCTAGAGAAATAGCTGAGAAAAGATTAAAGGAAATAGAAGGAGCTGCTCAGGAGGCTCAATCGGACTTATACAAATTATATCAATCTAAAAAAGTTGATTATTTAGAAACTTTAACGGTTAAAGATATGGAAATATTTTCTCAGGCCGTTTCAATGTGTGGAAGGGCTAAATCCTCTATTGATGTAATAGCTTCGATTCTTCCTTCAGAGATGCCTAGAAATGTGTGTCGGGCTTTTTCAGATGCTAGTGGGCGTGGTGTCAAAGTTAGACTACTTTTTCCAAATAAGGAATCAAATCTTGATTTATCACGTTTGGAAGGTTTTTTTGAAATTCGTCTTTCCTCATACATCCCTCCCGCAGGTGTGATATTGATTGATGAGACGGAATTTTGTGTAGGAGGTCTGGATGTTCCAGACTCTAATAATACATTATTAGGTATGTGGATGAATCAGCCTGATTTGGCAAGATTAGTTGGTTTAATATTTAACAATATATATGAATCATCTGAAGTTTACGAAAGTTAGTATTTTATTTTTTCATAAAAGGATAAGTCCAATCATGTATCTTCATATTGGTACGTTTTACAGAACGTGGAGATATCCATCTAAGGAGATTCAAAGGTCCTCCTGCTTTATCATTAGTTCCTGAAGCTCTAGCACCACCAAAAGGTTGTTGTGCAACCACAGCTCCCGTTGGTTTGTCATTAATATAGAAATTGCCTGCTGTAAATCTAAGTGCATTATATGCCTTCTGAATATTTTCTTCAGACTTTGCAAATATAGCCCCTGTCAGGGCGTATGGTGACGACTCATCACAGAGTTTGAGTGTTTCCTCGAATTTATCATCATCATAGACATAAACGGTCAATACAGGTCCAAATATTTCTTCAACCATGGATTCAGATTTCGGATCCTTTGTAACTATAATTGTAGGTTCAATAAACCAGCCAGTTTCCTGATTACTATTTCCTCCGACAACAATTTCACAATTTTCGTTGTCTCTAGCTCTCTGAATATATCCTGTAATTTTGTCAAATGCTCTTTGATCAATAACAGCATTCATAAAATTTGTAAAATCTTTACTATCGCCCATTTTAATTTTGTCAACTTCACAAACTAAATCATCACCTATCGCTTTCCAAACAGACTTAGGAATGTATGCTCTACTTGCAGCTGAACATTTCTGACCTTGATATTCAAAGGATCCTCTAAGAAGTGCCACTAGCAGGCCTTTTTCGTCACAATCTGAGTGGGCTACAACAAAATCTTTACCACCAGTTTCACCTACAATTCGAGGGTAACTTTTGAGGTTTGGTAAAGCTTCTGCAATTCTTTGCCACAATCCTTGAAAGACACCAGTAGAACCGGTGAAATGAATTCCTGCAAAATCAGGATTTGACAAGGCAGTTTCAGTTATCTTTTCACCAGATCCAGGTAAGAAATTTATAACACCAGGAGGTAATCCAGCCTCCATCATTAGTTTCATAATCATATAATTTGAATAATATGAATTTCTACTTGGCTTCCAAACAGCAGTACAACCGACAAGAGCTGGTGCACTTGGTAAGTTTCCAGCTATGCTAGTGAAATTAAAGGGAGTTATAGCTAATACAAACCCTTCAAGAGGTCTTATTTCGGTTGTATTAACCATTCCTTCAGGTGAAACTAATGGTTGTAATTCATCATGAAAATTGTTTGCATAATATGAATTAAATCTCCAAAAATCAATTAACTCACATGCAGCATCAATCTCTGCTTGAAATACAGTTTTACTTTGATTTAGCATAGTTGAAGCATTTATTTTCATTCTCCAACTAGTGGCAAGCAAGTCAGCGCATTTATCAAATATTTTCGATCGTTCTTCTAGCCCCAATTCAATCCATGAGTTTTGTGCACTTACAGCGGCACTACAGGCATTTTCCATTTCATTTTTTCCTGCAAGATGTACGTTAGCTAAAACATGTTTGTGATTGTGTGGTACTACTTGGGTTACTGTGTTATTAGTATAAACTTCTTCACCATTTATTATACAAGGAATTTCGATTATTTCAGACAATTGCTTGTTAATTTCTTTTTCTAAATTTTCTCTCTCTTTACTACCCACTTCATAATTCAGTATCGGTTCATTCTCCGGTTGTGAACTCATATTTGTTAGAACAAGACGGAATTAATATGCTTATGTCCATAACCATAATATTTAATTGATAATCATAATGTATTATTATGGCTAGACTTGATGTCAAGGACAAAGATCCGTTTGCCAATGCGGACGCAGAACCTAAAGATAATGTCTCTGCTTCAGGATTCTTTGCTCGACTTATTCTTAGGTTTGGGTTATATCGATTGTTTTGGTTTTTAATTAGTGGAACAGTCAGTTATTTAATTTATAAATTTTTATATGTATCCTGATTAATTAACAGACAAGTCTTACATATATTTTTGACTTCTCTAATTTTTCTTTATCAAACTATTAAATTAGTGGTGGGCCCGACCGGATTTGAACCGGCGACCTCCCGATTATCAGTCGGGTGCTCCAACCAGACTAAGCTACGGGCCCGAGGTTTTGTCACCGGAATAGGGGATTTAAGAATGCATGTTAGATACAATAAAAATCAAACAATAAAGTACAAATTCCGACTCACTTTTTTATAGCCCTGCTACAGTGGAAAGATTCCGTTGTTTGACCATGTCCAGAAACGTGTTGTTGGAGAAGATTAAGCAGGCTGAAGCTGTTGCTTCTGCCGAAGTTGAAAAAGCTGAGAAAGAACATGTTTCAACGACTAATCGTATACCTTTAGATCAGGAAGCAATCTTAAAGGAGAAACGCGAAAAAGCTGAGAAGGCTTCCCAGTCTGATGTTGACAAAGCAATGAAAGACATTGAAAAGCAAAAGGCAGATATTTTGAGTAAGGGTAAAAAAGCTAATTCAAAAATGAAAGATGATGCTAATGCTAAAATTGGTTTGGCTGCCGGAAAATTTGTGGATAAATTTTTGGAGAGTCTTTCTTAATGCTAAAGTCTGAAGATATGTCTCGAATGACCATAAGTGGTCATAAAAAAGAGTTGAATTCTTTGTCTAATCTTTTAGATGATAATCAATTAGTGCATCTTGTTGATTATAATAATGAGGATGAAGGTTTCAAAATAGGGGCATCTCTTTCTTACGGTTCTAAGACGTCAGAGCTACTGGTTAAATTACGCTCAGTAATTAAGTTACTAGAAGTATCACCAAATCCACCTGAAAGTCTAAAACTTTCAAGCGATATTGAAAAAGAAATATCAGATTTAGATTCAATTGCTTCACAAGCTCATGAATTAAAGGACAAGCAGAGGGATTGCGATAGAAGAATTGATGATTTAGTAGCTTCTCTTGATCAGATTGAAATGTTTAGTGGTTTAGATTTAGATTTAAAATATTTATCAGGTTATGAATCAATGAAAGTATTTACTGGACGTATTGGTGAAGATGTGGATATAGCAGTCCTTGATTCAAATCTCGAAATAATAAGGTTTGATGAAACTATTATTGTATTTTGTCCAGAAGATGAAATAGATTCAACTGAGCGAGTACTTTTAGATTTAGGTTTCCGTTCTATCGATGTTCCTCAAATCGAGGGTAATCCTTCAGTAGTTGAATCTAAAATTAATTCAGATTTAGTACAATTAAGAAATGAACGAGATTCTATAGATCATGAAATTGAAGCTTTGGCTAAAAAATATGGTGATTGGTTAGTATATTGTAAAGAACATTATACAGCACTTTCTGAGAAATCTAGTTTACCATTGAAATTAGCAACTACAGACAATATGTTTGTTTTAGACGGTTGGGTTCCATCCAAATCAGTTTCAAATCTTCAGCAAGCCTTACAAAAATTAGATGTTTATTATGAGGTAGAAGATAATACGGAGGCTGAACCTCCTATAAAATTAGATAATCCAGGTCCGATGAAACCGTTTGAGATGTTTACTAAACTTTACAGTACTCCTAAACATTGGGAATTTGAACCAACTGCTATAATTTTCATTACATATCCCTTATTCTTTGGATTGATGGTTGGAGATGCAGGATATGGCCTTGCTTACATTTTATTTGCACAATATTTGATTGGCAAATTTAGCCATTCAGAAGGAATAGTTGCTTTGGGTAAAATTCTTAGAACAGCAGGTGTTTACACATTTTTCTTTGGGACGTTTATCTATGCTGAAGCATTCGGTAAATCTTTTTTTGAGATTGGTGAATTAATTGGATTTAATTCTTATTTATTTGCGTTAGAATATGGGCCACAGTTTGATATACCTTTAATCCAGCGTTCAACTGATTGGTATTTACCAATACACAAGTTTTCTCCTTATGGAGCACAATTAATGCTATTATCATCAGTTATTATTGGTTTCATTCATGTTTCTTTAGGTTTGATTCTTGGGTTCATTAATGAAATGAAGCATCATGATCTTAAACATGCATTATATGCAAAAATGTCTTTCCTTATGATTTTATGGGGGGGAGTTATGGCACTTGTTTCAGTAGTAGGATTACTAGATGATTTATTTCAAACAATAGGAATTGTAGTTATGTTGACTGGCTTAGGTCTCGCAATTATTGGAGAAGGTATTGTAGGTCTTCTTGAATTCCCAACAGTTTTCTCTAACGTTATTTCATATGCTCGTATTGGGGCAATAGGGTTGAGTGATTACGGTCTAGCATTTACAGTGAATTATATATCTCTGAAAATGTTAGTGCCTTTAGGACCTATAGGTATTATAGCTGCTATTTTTATTATGTTAATTGGGCATTTGACAGTATTTACACTTGGAATTATCGGAACCGGCATAAATTCGCTAAGATTGCAATATGTCGAGTTCTTTACTAAATTTGTGCAGGGAGGAGGCACACTTTACGATCCTTTCGGTTACGACCGAAAGTACACAAAAGAAAACGAGGTACAACCATGAACGGGAAAACAAACCTATACGTTTTGGCAGCAATGCTTTTCGTAGCATTGTTGGCAATGCCAGCAGTATCCGCAGCAGAAGGAACCGGAGAACAAGAAACAACCGACGGTGACGCTACAGCGGACGACAACTCAAACACAGTAGCAGCAGCTAAATGGAGTGCTAAGGGCTATATTGCAATTGGAGCAGGACTAGCCGTTGGATTAGCAGGAATTGGAACTGGATTAGCTCAGAGCAATATTGGTTCTGCAGCAATCGGTGCTGTTGCAGAAGATGACAAGAATTTCACGAATGGCTTGATTTTTGTAGCTATTCCAGAAACTGTTGTAATCTTTGGTTTGGTTATTTCTGCTTTGCTCATATTCGTAATGGGCGCTTAGAATGGGTCTAGAGGACATTCTAAAACAGGTCGAGGAGACCGGCAGAGATAGAGCTGCAACTATCAGGAAGGAGACTACCAAAGAGGTAGAGTCTAAAATGGCGGAAGCATCATCGGCCGCAAAAGAATTGGTAGCTTCTATTAAGTCCGAATCCAATAGAAAGATTGTACAACTCAGACAGCAGGAAATTCCATCAGCTGAATTAGAAGTCAAAAGAAGTCAATTAGAAATCCAGAAAGATTTACTAATGTTGACCAAGAAAGAAGCAATGTCTAAATTAGAAAATCTTGGTTCTAAAGATTTGAAGAAAATATACTCTAGTTTGTTGAAGGGAGCTCCTAAGGAAGGTAAACTACTTTGTCGCAAGGCAGATAAGTCTATATTCAAGGAGATAACTAAATTATCACAATCTGGCGAAATTTCAGACTTAGGATTCATTATTGAATCAGGTGATTATAGGTTAGACTATAGGTTTTCTACATTAGTTGAAAGACAATGGCAAGAAAATTTACCAATGGTCAGTGAGGCATTATTCGTTAAATGAGTAATTATTCTTACGTAGCTACAAGAGCCAGATCTAGGAGATCAAGATTGCTTCCAGCAGAGGCTTATACACAATTATTGAACCTAGAATTATCTGAAATAGCTAGATATATTCAAGATTTAGAATATAGAAGAGAAATTGACAGATATGGGTCAAAATTAAGTGGTGCGGATTTAATTGAAACGGCATTAGTTGATAATTTGGCAGAGGATGTCGGAGATTTCCTTAGCTTTAGTACAGGTAGACTGCGTGAGATTTTGATGGTTTATGCTGAAAGGTACCGTGTTGAGAATCTTAAAAATATTCTAAGAGGCGTTAATCAACACATGTCACCAGAGGACATTGAGAGATTAGTTTGTCCTATAAATCAGACAGATAGAGAACTTTACAATCGTCTTTATGAGTGTAAAACAGTGGATGATGTAATTAGTTCTTTGGAGGACACAGCATACCATAGAGATTTGAAGAAAGCAAGCGAGAATCGAAGTCAAGACAGTCTTCAACCGCTTGAAGATGCATTAGATTTAGCATATTATCACCATTTAGTTGAAAATGTTCCTTCGGGTGGTGCAGATACAGATATCTATCATAGCTTTGTTCAGCTCAAGGTTGATGTAGCTAACATCAAAACAATTTTGAGATTAAGACATAGAGAGATTAAAGGACATAACGAACTACTTATCCCTGGTGGATCAATAAAAACTGAGGTTTTAGCTTCAGTTCAAACAATATCAGATTTGATTAATTCTCTTGAAGGGACCAAATATCATGAATTAGTCGCCACTCACTTTGGTGAGAATAAAGCAGAACTGAATTCCTGTGTACAAGATTTGGATCATTACATTGCAAATCGAACTAAGAGATTTTCATATCTCTATCCTTTATCAGTCCTACCCGTTCTGGACTATCTTTTGAGGAAAGAGAGAGAAGTATACAATCTTAGAGCTATTGTTAGAGGAAAACAGACTGGATTATCATCTGAGCGAATTGAGGAATTGGTGATGGTATAATGGAAATTGGTGTAGTTGGAGATGATATGTTTACTATTGGTTTCCGCTTAGTTGGTATTGAAAAGTGGTTTACAGTTAATGAAAAAAATACAGTTGACTCAGCTGTAAAGACAGCGCTTGGGGACAAAGATTTAGGTATTCTTGTCATACATGATAAAGATTGGAATACTTTAGAATCTTCAATGCGTAGAAAATTGAGTAATAGTGTGAAACCGACAGTTATTGCTATCGGTTCTGAGGTTGATGAAGGTCTTCGAGACCGTATCAAAACAGCTATAGGAGTAGACCTATGGAATTAAAAGGAGAAATATACAGAGTGTCAGGGCCGGTTGTAACGGCTAGAGGTGTTTCACCTCGTATGTATGATGTGGTACTTGTAGGCCACGAGAAATTGATGGGCGAAGTCATTGGACTTGAAGGTGACGACGTTACAATTCAGGTGTATGAAGATACATCTGGAGTCAAACCAGGAGAGCCCGTCGAGAATACTGGAGAACCATTGTCTGTTGAATTGGGGCCAGGACTTCTAACCTCCATCTATGATGGAATTCAGAGGCCACTACCCGTACTTCAGGATAAAATGGGTGATTACATTGAAAGAGGTGTATCAGCTCCAGGTTTAGATCATTCTAAGAAATGGGATTTTATTCCTACTTCTAAGGCTGGAGACAGTGTAGAAGGTGGTCAAACAATAGGTACTGTACAAGAAACTCCTACTATTTCTCATAAAATTTTGGTTCCTCCTAAATCTTCCGGAAAGATTATGGAACTCAAAAAAGGCACCTATACTATTGATGATGTTATTGGCAAATTAGATGATGGAACAGATCTAAAACTAATGCAACTTTGGCCAGTTAGAGTTCCAAGACCATATAATAAGAAATTTAGGCCAGATATTCCTTTAGTTACAGGAACAAGGACCTTAGATGGTCTTTTCCCTATTGCAAAAGGCGGTACTGCAGCAATTCCTGGTGGATTTGGTACTGGAAAAACAGTCACACAGCAAACATTAGCAAAATGGTCTGATGCTCAAATTGTGGTTTATGTTGGATGTGGTGAAAGAGGTAATGAGATGACTGAGGTTCTTACTGAATTCCCTCATTTGAAGGATCCAAAAACAGGTGGCCCTCTTATGGATAGAACAGTTCTTATTGCTAATACTTCAAATATGCCAGTTGCAGCGCGTGAAGCTTCTGTTTATACAGGAATTACATTGGCTGAGTATTACCGAGATCAAGGTTATGATGTAGCTATGATGGCAGATTCAACCTCAAGATGGGCTGAAGCAATGCGTGAGATCTCTTCACGTCTTGAAGAGATGCCTGGCGAAGAGGGATATCCTGCTTATTTGGCAGCACGTTTGTCAGAGTTCTATGAAAGGGCAGGTCGTGTGCAAACTATGAACGATGAAAGTGGATCTGTTACAGTTATCGGAGCTGTATCACCTCCAGGTGGAGATTTTTCAGAACCAGTTACTCAGAACACTCTTAGAATTGTTAAAGTATTCTGGGCTCTTGATTCTAAGTTGGCACAAAAAAGGCATTTCCCTGCAATTAATTGGTTGACAAGTTATTCTCTTTATAATAGAAGTTTAGAAGATTGGTATTCAGAGAATGCTTCAAAAGATTGGAATGATAACATAGCAATTGCTATGGCTGTTCTTACTGAAGAATCTAAGTTACAAGAAATTGTACAGTTAGTTGGTTCAGATGCTTTACCTGAAGATCAGCAATTGACACTTGAAGTAGCCCGCATGCTTCGTGAGTTCTATTTGCAACAAAATGCATTCCACGACGTTGATACTTATTGTCAGATAAAGGATCAAGCAAAATTCTTAGAAGTAGTGTTACATTACAAAGAATTAGCCGAAAAAGCCATGAATAGTGGTATTGAACTTGAGAAAGTTCTTGGTTTAGCTATTCTTGAGGATATTGGTAGGTCTAAATTCGAAGAAAATATGCCTGATTTACTTGATAAATATGACAAGGTGATGACTAAAGAGTTTTCAAAAATAATGGAGGATGCATAGATGCAGAAAGAATATAAGACAATCAAAGAAATATCAGGACCGTTGGTCTTCGTAGAAAAAACCGAACCAGTTTCATATGGTGAGCTGGTGCAGATCTCACTTCCTGATGGAAGTACTAAGAGAGGGCAGGTTCTTGATACATCACACGATATTGTTGTTGTACAAATTTTTGAGGGGACTTCTGGGATAGATAAACAATCGGGAGTTAAGTTCTTAGGTGAAACTATTAAAATTAATGTGTCAAAAGATATGCTTGGTAGAATTATGAGTGGAGCTGGAGAGCCAATAGATGGCGGTGCTCCTATTATACCTGAAGAACGATTAGAAATTATTGGTGCTGCAATTAATCCTTATTCAAGGGATTCTCCACTGGAGTTTATTCAAACTGGAATTTCAACAATTGATGGATTAAATACTTTAGTTATGGGTCAAAAATTGCCTATTTTCTCTGGTGCAGGTTTACCTCATAATGACATCTCACTTCAGATTGCAAGGCAGGCACAAACTCTTGGTACTGACAGGGATTTTGCAGTTGTATTCTGTGCAATGGGTATAACAGACGAAGAAGCTCAATATTTCATGGCTGATTTCGAAAGAACAGGTGCACTTAGTAGAGCAGTTGTTTTCATGAATTTGGCAAGTGATCCTGCAGTTGAACGTTTGATTACCCCTCGAATGGCATTAACTACTGCTGAATATTTGGCTTTTGAAAAAGGGTATGACGTTTTAGTTATTTTAACAGATATGACTAATTATTGTGAAGCTTTGAGACAAATTGGAGCAGCACGTGAAGAAGTTCCAGGAAGGCGTGGTTATCCAGGATATATGTACACTGATTTAGCTCAAATTTATGAGCGAGCTGGTTTGATTAAAGGTAAATCAGGTTCAGTTACTCAAATTCCTATTTTAACAATGCCAGGAGATGATATCACACATCCAATCCCTGATTTGACAGGTTACATAACCGAAGGTCAGATTGTTGTTTCAAGGGAATTACACCGTAAAGGTTTGTATCCTCCTAATTTTGTTTTACCTTCACTTTCACGTCTAATGAATGCTGGAATTGGAGATAAGAAAACAAGAGAAGATCATAAGCAAGTAAGTGATCAGCTCTATGCAGGATATGCAGAAGGTAATGATCTTCGCGGTTTGGTAGCAATTGTTGGTAAGGAAGCTTTATCTGACAGAGATCAGAAGCTTCTTGAATTTGCAGATGAATTTGAATCACTTTTTGTTACACAGGGAAGAGAAGAAAATAGAACGATAGAGGATACTTTGGAAATTGGTTGGGGGATGCTAAGTAAGCTTCCAGAATCAGCTTTGACACGTATAGATCGTAAGACATTAGAAAAATATCATCCAGCCTATAGGAAGAAATAAGTAAAATGAGTATAGCAGACGTTAAGCCAACTCGCATGGAGCTCATTGAGACAAAGCGTAAAATTAAATTGTCTAAGAGTGGTTACAAGTTATTGAAAATGAAGCGTGATGGTTTGATTATGGAGTTTTTTGAACTTCTTCCTAAAGTTAAAGATCTTCGAGGTCAACTTTCTGAACTGTACAAGGATGCAATGGAGAAATTATCTATTGCTGTTGCCGCAGATGGTAAAACTGCTTTAGAGTCTGCTGCAAATTGTTTGAATAAACCTCCTGAAGTTGAATTATCTTCTAAAAATATTATGGGTGTTGTTGTTCCAGCAGTAAAGGTTACTCCCGTAGAAAAATCTTTAGAAGATAGAGGTTATGGTTTGGTTGGAACTTCAATACGCGTTGATGAGGCCGTTCATGCGTTCGAAAAACTCTCAGAAATGGTTATTTTAGCTGCTGAAGGTGAAACTACTATGAAGAAGTTACTTGATGAAATAGAATCTACAAAGAGACGCGTTAATGCTCTTGAATTCAAAGTTATTCCAAATTTAGAAGAGATTGCAAAATACATATCTTTTAGACTTGAGGAACTTGAAAGAGAAAGTATATTTGGTCTAAAGAGAATTAAAGGTTAATGGATTGGTTGACTGAATATATGGAAGATCCTGAAAAAAGGGTCAGATTATTCAAAATATGTGTGATAATTTCTCAAGCTATGGTCGTTTTAGGAGTATTAATTGCGATTTGGATATTTCGAGATTATCTAGTAGAGTTTTTTGGATAATTTATTTGAATTTAGTATATCCACATTTTCCACAGGAAACTCTATCATTATGTTCAGCTAGAAAGACACCAGGTCCGCAGCCATCTTGCATACAAAATTGTCTTTTACGAGTAAGTTTTCCTTCAGAAATATCATATTGCTCAATCTTTTTCATTTGACTTTACCTCATTACTTTCTTCTTTAGGAGTTTCTTTCTTTTCCGTTTCTTCCTCAGATGTTTCTTCAGCATTATTGGTTTCTTCAGGTGCGGCTTCAGCTTTCTTTTCCTTTTTTGGCTTACTATCAATATTTTTATGTCTATCCAAGGAAGGTTTAGTTTCAACAAGATTCATAGTTTCTTTGTTAGCGTAAACTTTGGCATAACCTTCTGTTTCGGTTTTGCCATATTTATTTTTTAAGTGATCAATTATTATAAGTTCTTTTTTTGCTTTTAATTGTTCAGAAAGATTTTTGATAACCTGATTTCTTTTTGGCGTTGCGTCACTTTCATGCTTTATGACGATTTGGACTTCTTGTCTATTAAGGAGCGGATTGTCGTTATTTTCGGTTATTTCAAGTTCCATTCTACACAACCAACATACGCCTTAGGAGGCTGTCGGCCCTCTTCTTTTCTTGTTGATTTACATCAACTACTACCATCCCTCTGTTGGGCATCCCATAAATTACCTTCGCTCCCAATTTGACCATACTTATCACTGCCAGAGCAGCTAAATCTTCTTCTCCATCCACTACTATTTTAGTATTTAGATTATTGGATATATTGTCTTTTATTGAGTTCCATAATTCATCAGAAATAGTTCCAGCTTTATTTTGAACATTCACAATTTTTTCTCCTATTTTGGAAATTTGGTTTTTTTGTCTAGAATTTAGTGCAATATTTCTTTTAGTTTTCATGTCTACAATACATAGGTTTGGTTCACGTATTTCTTCAAATACTTTTATTGTACAAATATCACCTATAGTTGCAATATATTTGCAATCAGTTAATGTTTCTGGAGATTTTTGATAAATCTTACTTTTAGTTTCTCGGAGTTCTTCAGCCATTTCAGGCTTTAGAATATACATTTAGCGTACACGTAGGGCATAACGACCAGGTGTTCGTATCCCCATTTCTTTTGCCAATTCAGACATTTCTGGATCTAAGACTTCAATAAAACCTTGCCATTCTCTTGATACTTCAGATTCAGGACAACGTGGACATGATTTTTCATCAAGAATTAAATGACATTCTTTACAGGCAAAATCACTCATTATTCCCCACCAGCAGCAGCTTTATTTTGATCTTCCAAAATCCATTCATGCTTTCCTAGTCCAGGTTGTCTCATAGTGAGACCTATTTTTGATTCTCTTGGTGAAATTTCATTCAAAGAGATGGTAACTACCCTAGCTCTTACTTTGTCTCCAACTTTTAATTCTCTTTTACTTTCTTTACCAATTAGTCTTTGATTTCCAACATCTGTATTGATGTGATCATCTTGGACTTGTGATACGTGTAATAGACCATCTAGAGGTCCAAATCTTATGAAGGCTCCATATTCAGTTATTTGATCTACAACTCCTTCTATTACTTCTTGAATTTTAACATCAAATAGCAACATATCCATTCGTACAGGTTG
>MIZB01000039.1_pt1 | contig 17164 bp, 14 predicted proteins | sample 888171 | NCBI WGS metagenome assembly MIZB01 (sample SAMN05440186, study PRJNA335308) | marine metagenome | isolation source: marine water
TAGCAATTCTGCATACATCCAAGAAGGACCGAGACCCATAATCAATAATCTATTAATTGAAAAAACTACATCATCTGCATCCATTTCTGAGCCATCGTGAAATGTAACTCCTTGTCTGATATTAAATGTGTAAGTCAAACCATCTTGTGATATACCTCCATTAGATGTAGAAGGCACTTCTGTAGCTAAAACTGGAATTAATTTATCTTCCTGATCTCTATCGTAAAAGACTAACGTTTCATAAGTATTAGAAAGTACACCTCCACTAGCTGAATCATAAGCTTCTGCAGGATCTAATGTTCGTGGATCGCCTATACTTACTGTTGTGTAAACTTTAGGATCAGGAGATTTGGACTCTGAGGATTGCTCTCCAATTACTCTAATAGTCCTGTAAACTGTATCTGCAATATTTTCTTCGCTAGTTACGGTTAGCTTAACTGGATAACTGCCTAGTACTAAAAAACTACTGAAACCACCTGCTGAACCGAAAGTATGTGATATCTCTGAACCTGTTGCAGTTTCACCATCACCAAAGTCCCATGACCATGACGTTATTGCTGAATTGGAGACTGACCAAGCTCCATCTTCATCTTGGGACCAAGCCCATGAACCAGCTCCACTAAAATCTACAGAGGCACCGGGTGAAACTACTGAAGCTTTAACAGAAAGAATACCGTGAGGCATACCTGAACCTTCGTTAACTGCACCATGTAAAACTGTAATGTAAGTTAGTCCTTGATCATTGTTGCCAACTGCGCCATCATCATCTGTGACTGATAAGGAAACAATGTAATCACCAGGGCTCTGATATCTATGCGTTACCATTTTCGTGGTTGCTGTACTCCCATCCCCAAAATTCCATAAGTAAGAAGCTATTGAACCATCTGTATCTTCTGATTGTGAAGCATCAAAACTAATTTCGTCATTAAGATTTACAACACGTAGTCCTGATATTACATCAACAACAGCCGTAGGATTGAGATTCTTCCCTATAGCTTCTTCCGTATCAATGCAACCTGAAAACATTAGCAGGCCAACAATGGCCATCGAGCATACTTTTTGTAGTTGATTTTTCATTTAGTTCACCGTTATTGTGAATTGAGAACCTGCATTACATCCTGCAGGAACTTGAACATTAACTGACCTACCATCTGGTAGACCTACTGTCAAAACTTGACCTGAAACAACGCCCGGGGGGACTGTAATTGTCATACTTGTAGGCTCAGGAGCCATAGATGTAGGAGTTGAGGACTGAATAGGAGCTGCTGGACTAGGTGGCGCTACTGGAGAGATAGGTTGTTGCACAGGTGGTGCAGCCATTGGCGGAGCTGCCATCGGTGGTTGGGGCGGTGCTTGTGCTGGAAAACCCCAATCATCTTGTGGTTCTTCGTCTTTTCCAATGAAGGCAGTATAACTTCCGTAAGTGATTGAAGCTATTCCACCCAATATAAGGGCCATGAATATGTATTCATTTACTGTAGAATATCTATTACTGATTTCTTCATTAACTACTGTTTCGGATTGACCGCTACTTGATATTTCAAATTTAATAATAACATTACTACCTATCCCAAAATCACTCATTAGGTCTTGACTGAATATTAAACGTAAATCTTTATCAGACTTTCCAATAGATTCAAGCCAGACTGATGTTTTCCCCTGATCATACTCCATTCTAGAGATAGCGTCAACCATAGTAACCGAATCTCCAGCATCAAAGTCTCCAAAGGTCTCCACGCCATTAGCATCTACTGTAAGTTGGTCTGCAAAATCTTGACCTGAAACACACATCATCTTAGGAAAAATATAAGTTACACCTAGAAGTCCGATAACTGCAAAAACTGCACCTATAGCAATAAATGTGTTAACACGCACATTGTAACACTCCACCTGTTAGATTTAAGGCTTACCTGTGAATTTAAATATTGAACAACTTATTTCTGTAAGCTGTTACAACTGCAACGGCAGCTACTAAAATTCCCAAAACTAATGCAATTGCCATAAAATTCTCATCTGAAGATTCAGTATCACCATAGGCATAGAAGTTAGAATGCGCAGATAATGAGTAGGAACCCGAGTCTCCAACTGAACGTACCAATAATGTGTGATCTCCAGTAAATGCAATATCTTTAGCATCTAGATTAATTTTCCATGTTACATAGATTGATTCATTAGTACTAGGTGAATAGGAAGCCTCTCTCCAAGGCTGGCCATCCAAACTATATTCAACTTTAGATAATTCTAACCCACGCCCCCATGAAATTCCTGTAAATTCATTAGCATTTCCACCATCCTGCCAACCCAAAGAACTTTCTGTGAAGTGAGCTTGTAAATCTACATTTATATTTTCTAAATCCGTATTAATCAAAGCTGACTGTACAGCTTCATAAGCATCAGCCATCCCCCATCCAAAATGACGATTCCAATAAGGATCTAATTCAGGATAAGTAGCCCATGGGCCTTCCTCAACGCCTTCTCCGTCTGAAGAGGATAAGGTCTCCTTCCTTTCTGCTGTTAAACGCAAAATTTCTCTTATTTCTAATGGATCGAGTTCAGGATTAGCCTCAATCATCAATGCTATTACTCCTGACACTGCAGGTGTTGCGTACGACGTACCGCTACCTCTACCGCTATATCCATTACCTGCTGCGTCTTGCCCCGGTAGCCGATTATAGCAACTACTACTTGCATAACATGCTTCAGCTTGGATTATATTTGTTCCAGGTGCTGAAATATCTGGTTTCATCTCATTGTAAGGGTTACCATCATTATTATCTCTGCGAGGACCTCGACTTGAATATGAAGCAATCCCATCATCTGCACGGTCTATTGTATTTTTATCATCTGAAGCTCCGACAGTTATCGAAAGACTTGAAGAACCCATTCCAGATAGTCCATCATTATTTGAACCATCATTACCTGCAGCTACTGAAACTGTAACACCTGCCAATGTTGCCTCATCTAAAACTAGTGAAAACATATCGGACCCATCTGAACCTCCGCTTTCATGTGAAGTTATACCCCAAGACAAGGAAATAATATCAATGCCAGAACTTTCATTGCTAACGCCTGGCCAAGCTGTATCTTTGTTATCAATCACCCAATTTAGTCCATCCATTGCAGATTCATAAAATTCCTGCTCAAGAACATAATTTTCAAAGGGACCTGCACCAACTGCAGTTCCTATTCTCACATCTACTAAGTCTGCATCAGGTGCTGAACCTGTAAAATTAGAGGATTCACCATTTGGTAATATGCCATTACTCGTAGCCATACCTGCACATGCAGTTCCATGTTGATTTTGGTCATCAGGATCAAACGAACCATCATCCTCTTGCAACGATGCCATACACAATGCATCATCTGTGCATACAGCATCATATCCTGCAATATATTTACCGTCTAATCCTGGGTGTTCATTATCAATCCCAGTATCAACAACAGCTATATTCACGCCCTTGCCAGTAAATCCTAAATCCCAAGCACCTACTGGATACACTGATGAATTACTAGCCTTGATTGCAGGGGTCTGTACATCTCCATAAAATACGACTTTGCCATAGGGCTCTATCATCAAAACTCCTGGGAAATCACTTATTGTTTCAAATAATTCTGATTGAACTGTTCCCAATAAAAGTCCATTAACTAAATCAACATTTACCTTAACATTTATACCTATTTCATTTAAAAGATTAAAATCTTCCTCAGTCGGCTGATGATCATAAATAACACCTATTGCATACTCAGTATCAATATTTTCTAACCAATCAACTATATTATTTCTATTTGAATCACGGGAAGTACTTTCCCACCATAAATTATCTTCCCAAACATTTACCTTAACTAATGGGATTTCAGATAAAAGATTTTCATTTGTTTCTGGATTAGAAATTCCTGAAGCTGGCAAAGATATGAACACCAACATTGCAGTTACTACTAGTACATTTATTCTTTCCACATTAACCTATATAGAGTATATGATAAAAGTTTTTAGTACATTATACTCTTTTCGAACAGTAAGGGCACATAGACCATTTCTGATCAACAGCTTTACCACAATTCGAACAGGTCTTCATTTCCCGTTCTTTTTTCTCTGGAGCATCGGACCATAAATCTGGAGGTGGAGGCGGTGGCAATGGTTCAGGCCAAACTAATGATATTCCTAAAGTTAATAGAAACAATATTCCTGAAAGGATTTGTAAAGTAATGTCTTCTGCCAAATATAGATTCAAGGCCCCTAGAAGTGAAGCTAAGAAGAATGTTTGTCGTAGCATCTTATTCAGTATACATTGCGTCTATTTCTTTAGCCCAGTTATCGTTAATCTGTTTACGTCGAATCTTAAGTGTTGGTGTTAACTCGCCTTCATCAACATTTAAGTCTCTTGGTAAAATTGTAAACTTCTTAACTTGTTCTGGATTATTGAATTTCTTATTTAATTCTTGAACTTGTGCATCAATTTCGGCATGTATCTCAGGACTATCTGTATAATCTACTAATTTCGAACCCAATTCCTCTAACTTAGCAATTTGTTCATTCGGATCCTTAGGGACTTCTGTAGCGCCATCGAGTCCATGTTTATCTCTAAGTATTGCTCCTACATCCAATGTAAATAATGCTGTACAATAGTTTCTGTTATCTCCTACGAGCATGCATTGTGAGATCAAAGGCATCGATTTCATAGTCTCTTCTATAACTAATGGAGCTATGTTCTTACCTGCTGAACTAACGTATATTTCCTTTAGCCTTCCTGTAACATACACAAAACCCTCTGAATCTTTTCGACCTAAATCTCCTGATTTTAACCAGTCTCCATCCATTGTTTCAGACGTTGCTTCAGGATTGTTGTAGTAACCCTTCATAACATGGCGACCTTTAAACTGAATTTCTCCATCCCCTTTCTCATTCGGATTGTGTATTCTAATTTCACCTGCAAATGTCTTCCCAACTGAACCAAACTTATTTGCATCTTTATGACCTATTGTTGCTCCAGCAGACGTTTCGGTCATGCCATAACCTTCGAACAACGGAATATCCAACTTGTGAAACAACTCCAAAATATCTGGATTGATTGGTGCTGCACCTGTAATTGCATACACACAATTTGACATACCAATCTTAGCCTTTGCTTTTTTCTTTATGATTCCTCCTAAAATAGGTATTCCTAAAAGTTTAATTTTTCCTCCTAAACCTGCAACTAAATTTGAGTACACTTTTTCATAAATTCTTGGAACGCCAATAAACAAATGTGGCTGAACTTCTTTACAATAATCTATTGCATGCAATGGATTATCAACAACACGCATATGCAGTGCCTCTCGAATCCATGCATGATTATCTACTAATTGACCAAAAACATGTGCACATGGTAACCAAGAAACATAGCCATCTCCTTGATTATAGCTTTGAATTTCAAGAACTTTTGATATTTCATATTCAAAATTATCGTAAGTCAATTCTACGCCCTTAGGATTTCCTGTTGTCCCTGAGGTGTAAATCAAAGTAGCCGTATCTTCTGGTTTTATAGATTTAATAGAATTGTGGATTTTAGAATCATCTACATTCTTGCCTTCCAAAATAAACTCTGACCAAGAAATAACTTTCTCATGTGAGGGCATGTCTACCCCATCCATCACAATTACTTTCTCCACCTTATCAAGCTTATCCATAATCTTGTGAAGCCTATGTGAACACATTTTCTCAGAATCTCCACCGTCCATTGGATTGTGACCTACAAAAACAAACTTGGAATCTGAGTTACCAACTACCCATTCTACTTCCTCTGGTGAACAAGTATGATAAACCCCAACACCTGCTCCATTACAGAAATTAGCTGCAGCATAAGCCATGTACCATTCTTTTCTATTATACGAATATATGCTTAATTTATCGCCTTTCTGAAAACCTAAAGCCATTAGTGATTTTGCAACATCCATGGTTTCTCCGGTAAACTCCGCCCATGTTGTTGTATCCCAATTACCAGATTTATCTTTTGATGATAATGCAGGCATGCTAGCATATTTTGTTGCATTTTCTAGCAAAATATCTGATGTCGTTAAAGTCGTCATATTATGCAAATATAATGATATTATATTAAGTTAATTATAATTTATTAAATTCGTAAAAGTTTAGATTTAGCCATTATAAATTCTTCTTCCGAAAGTATACCTTTTTCTCTCATTTCGGCTAATTGAACTAATTTTGCCATCATTTCATCTTCAGTGTTCTCTTGAGGTACTATTGGATCTTCTTCTACTTCATTTCTTTCAAGTCTCCTCTCACTTGGCACAGAATCACTCTCGATAACACGAGCCTCTCGTGCCAAATTTCTAGCTTTATGAATATTAATCAAAAACTGTGAAAAATTAGCATTTGAAAAATTCTTGGAAGCTACATCATATATTTTTCTAGACTCTGTAACATCGAGATTTTCTTCCGTTGCTTTAATTATACTTCTCTTACAACCTGTCAATAACCTCTTTAGATATGGTTCTAAGCTATAATTGAAAATACCGCCCTTATTTCCTAAAATAACATTTCCACCACCACTCGCCATAACTCCCATTCGAGAACTTTCATTTGCAAATCCCCAGACTTTTCTACCTGACTTATTGTACAAATTTACTTTATTTGAAGATTCACCAATTGAAACAAAGTCTGCCGTTTGGGCCATATCAATCCATAAAGGTTGCGAATCAAATGTATTTTCCCAAAGCATTCGAGAATTCTTGACACAAAAAGAAAATTTACAATCACTAGTTAGATAGCCTAAATAATCTCCATTTGAACTAATACAAGTTTTGAGAACTGCAGAACCTGTTTCTTTGGACCATAATACACTACCATTTGAGTCATAAAGATATAGATGAGAATAATCTGTACCTGCAAGTATAAATTCACCATCAGAAGTAATATCTACTGAGTTTACTGGAAAATCTGAATTACTAAGGTGCACTTCCCATTTCTTCTTACCTTTACCATCAAAAAGTATTAACTTTCCCAGGTCAGTACCTACTACAATCAAATTACCTCTTGACGAAATACTTACTGCAATTACGGAACTATCCAATTCTCTATGCCAAATAGGTTCGCCTTTTAAATTTACAAGATAGAGTACCTTCTGTGAACTTCCTACTGCGATTTTTCCACTTTTTGTAGATACAGAAACATCTGCTACTTTACGAATTTTTTTGTTAAACCACAGTGGCCTTCCTCTTGAATTTAAAAAAATAAGACCATTTTGAGTTCCTACTACAGTATGCTTTCCATCTGTAGTTACAGACAAAGCTGAGGGTGAAATATTTTCCCGAAATGACCAAAATGCTGAGGCTGGGCGCATGTGCTCACACATACTAAACTCTAAGAGCATTTAAATCTTTCTAAATCTTAAAGTATCAAAACTGCTGCACAAACGGTGGTACACCAGTAACCTTCGGTGTCTAATTTTGCAGTCTGAATTATAGACTTTGTCTTTACAATACGATTATCTATTTGCCATAATTCTCTTTTCTCATCCCAAGAAGCATCTGGATCAAAATTAACTCCGTATGTTGTTGCTAACATTTCTGCAGCCAAATCTTCTACATATTCTTCCATAGAATAATCATCCATTCCAATGCAATGGTGCTCAGAAAGATAACCGTAATGTTCATTATTTTTAGGAATAGCAACGCCCACTCCTGAACTAACAATATCATCAGAAGTATTGCTATCTGAACGGGCTAAAACGACAGGAACCACTTGACCGGGTTTTAAGAATTTTATACCTTCTTCTTTAGTTACAAACTCACAATTTGGAGGAAGAATACTTGAAACTGTAATTAAGTTAAGTGAAGCAATACCAGCTTCTCTTAATGCCAGTTCAAAAGAAGTCAAACGCTCTTTACTAATTCCCTTTCCTTTAGTTAAAAATATTTTTTTAGGAACCCAATCTTGAGATGTCACAACAATCATTTCAATTACTTCTATTTAATATTTAATTGTAATTAGTAAAATGCCGAACTGAAGTACACAAAAATTATATAGTGGCCCCAAATCGAACTATGTGCAAAAACAACTTACAAGGAGAATGGCCGGAGAAATTGTAATCTCTGAAAAGCCAGGCGATACTTTGAAGAAATGGAGAAATATATTCAAACTATCACAAAAAAATCTGGCATCTCTTTTGAACGTAAAACCCTCTGTAGTTTGTGATTTTGAAAAAGGTAGACGTGCATCTCCAGGAATCGCCACTGTTCGGAAATTTGTAGAAGCAATGGTAGAATACGACAAAGCTCAAGGCGGTAAAATTGTAAGTAGTATGTTTGCAAAAGATAATAACAGTGCAGTCTATGATATCAGAGAATTTAACACTGGAACTCCTATTACAACCCTAATACAAAATATTAAAGGCGAAATACTTTCAGGAAATGAAGATATTTTAGAAAGGCCAATTTACGGATACACTATTGTAGACTCGCTAAAAGCAATAACTACGTTTAACGTATTTGGTGATTTATATGGATGGTCAAATGAGAGAGCTATTTTTTTCTCAGGCGTACATTATGGCAGATCACCTATGATTGCAATAAGGGCACATCCTGTTAAACCACGAGTAGTCATATACATTAAACCAAAAACAATAGATAAGCTTGCCACTAAATTAGCTAAAATGGAAAGAATAGTTCTAGTTAAAACTGAACTTGATGAAAAGGAGATAGTTACAATACTAAAAAAATTTAATTGAGGAAAAAAATGAACGGAATCGTAAGTTATGGAGCATATATACCTAGTCACAAAATAGAGACTGGAGAAATTGCATCTGTTTGGGGTGCAGACGGTAGTGCATGGGCTAAAAATTTGAATGTTTATTCGAAATCAGTCCCTGGACCTGATGAAGATGTCATCACTATTGCAGTAGAAGCCACAAGAATAGCCATGAAAAGGGCTAAACTTAATGGAACTAAAATCGGTGCAATATATACTGGATCTGAATCTCATCCATATGCAGTAAAGCCTACCTCAACAATAGTTGCGGAAGCAATCGGGGCAACACCTAATTTGACTGCTGCAGATTTCGAATTTGCATGTAAGGCTGGAACTGCTGCGATACAAACTTGCTTAGGAATTGTAGGTAATAAACAAGTTGAAAATGGTATTGCAATTGGAGTTGATACTTCACAAGGTGCACCTGGTGATGCTCTCGAATATAGTGCATCTGCAGGGGGTGGAACAATGATTATAGGGAAAGAAAAGGTAATTGCAACAATAAACCATACCACCTCTTATACTACAGACACTCCTGACTTTTGGAGAAGAGAAGGTCAAAAATACCCTAGACACGGAGGAAGATTTACTGGAAAACCTGCATTCTTTAAGCATGTTATGATGTGCGGAAAGATGATTATGGACATGGCCGGAAGCAAACCCGAGGATTATGATTACGTGGTCACGCATCAGCCTAATGGAAAGTTCCCAATTCGGGCAGCTAAAAGTTTAGGATTTACTGAGGAACAATATAAAACTGGACTATTGACTCCAAGAATTGGAAATACATACTCTGGCGCTATTTTTCTGGGATTATCTGCTATCTTGGATATAGCAAAACCTGGAGACCGAATACTTGCAGTTGCCTATGGTTCTGGAGCTGGAAGTGATGGATTTGACTTAACTGTTACTGATGAAATAGCAAAAATGGATCGCAGTGAAACTGTAGAAGATATGATTTCGCGAATGGAAATTATTAACTATGCCACATATGCTAAGTATCGTGGAAAATTGAATATGGGAGATTCGAAATGAGGGACGTTAGTATTATTGGAGTGGGAATCACTAAATTTGGTGAATTATGGGATAAATCATTAAGAGAACTAGGTCTTGAAACTGGTCTTGCTGCAATAAATGATGCCGGAATAACAAGTAACGACATTGATGCTTTATACATTGGAAATATGGCTGCAGGCTCTACACTACAGCAGGAACACGTCAGTGCATTAATTGCAGACTATTGTGGATTAGCCAATCAGAACATTCCTGCAACACGCGTTGAGGCAGCTTCTGCATCTGGAGGATTAGCTATTCGGCAAGCATATATGGCAATTGCTGGTGGATTTATTGATGTAGCTGTCGTAGGTGGTGCTGAAAAAATGACTGATGTCAGCGATTCAGAATCATCATACACCGTTAGTATGGGGTCGGATGAACAATGGGAAGCAAAAGCTGGAGCTACATTTACTTCACTTCACGCAATTATAGCGCAAAACCATATACTTGAATATGGAACTACTAGAGAACAATTGTCGGCTGTCGCTGCAAAAAATCATTATCATGCTTCATTGAATCCTATGGCTCAATTTCCATTTGCGTTAGACCCAACTGCCGTAAGTAAATCTGGGATGGTCTCTACTCCCTTGAGAATGTTAGACTGTGCGCCTAACAGCGATGGGGCTGCTGCGGTAGTTCTATGCGCTTCTGAAAAGGCACAAAAATATACAGATAAAGCAATAAAAATTATAGGTTCTGGGCAAGCTTCTGATACTTTAAGTTTACATCATCGGAAATATTTACACCGATTTCCTGCGATAAATATCGCAGCTAAAAAAGCATTTGAAGATTGTAATAAGAAACCTAGTGATTTAGACGTTATTGAAGTTCATGATAATTTCACAATATCTGAAATTATTGCTCTTGAAGAGATAGGTGTATTCAATAGAGGAGAGGCTGCGCAAAAAAGTATGGAGGGTGAAACTAGGTTAGGTGGAATTATGCCAACCAACACAAGCGGCGGTCTGAAAGCAAGAGGGCACGCTCCAGGAGCTACAGGAATTGCTCAAATAATTGAGCTTGTTAAGCAACTGCGCGGAGAAGCTGGAGACCGACAAGTTGAAAATGCAAAGTTAGCCCTTGCAGAAAATCATGGTGGTACTGCAGCTACTGCAGTTGTCCACATCTTGGAGGCTGAATAATGTCTGTACCTAGATTCTGGAGAGAGTTGGATACGAGATACAATTTAATTGGTTCATACTGTAAGATAACTAATACATATCATTACCCAAGAAGAAGTTTCAATCCTGAAGCGGGAAGAGATTCAATTGGAAGTATGGAAGACTACCAGTTCAAAGGAACTGGAACTGTAGTCACAGCTACAGTTGTACACCAAGCTCAAACAGGTTATGAAATGTTTGGACCATATTGTATGGCCATTATTGAATTAGATGAAGGCCCTAGAATAACTTCACAGATCGTTGATTGTGAACCTAATAATGTTAAATCTGGAATGAAGGTAAAGTCTGTATTCAGAAAACTAGGTGAAGATAGTGAAAGCGGAATACTTCATTATGGTACAAAGTTTATTTTATCTGAAAAAACAAATACTGAAGACTCTAATGAAGACACTATTGAAAATATAGAGCTATAGCTCGAAACTTATATATCTACTAGTGAAGGGTAACAGTTCTCTATGCCTGAAAAAAATAGTGAACTGAAAGACCCTCGTGAATGGGTAAAAGACTTAGATATAGAATCTACAGAAGATATTGCAGTTCCAAAAATGCTTGTTGATCAAGTAATAGGTCAAAAGCAAGGTGTAGAAATTGTAAGGAAGGCTGCAGAACAGAAAAGACATGTGATGCTTATTGGCGATCCTGGAACTGGAAAGTCAATGCTTGCAAGGTCTATGTCTGAATTGCTCCCAAAAGAAGAACTCCAAGATGTCCTTGTATATCATAATCATGAAGATAATAACGAACCAAGAGTAAGAGTTGTTCCCTCCGGAAAAGGTAAAGAAATTGTTCAAGTTCAAAAAGCACAAGCTATGATAGAAAAGGAGAAGAAAGCCAAATCTCAGATGTTAATAGTTTTTACAGTTGTTGGTTTTGGAATTCTATGGTTTGTAACTACTGGATTTAGCAACCCCATGATAATTTTTTACAGCTTAATTGCTGCAGCATTTATATTTATGGCAATGCGATATACTAATCAAAGAAATGATACTGCAAATGTGCCAAAAGGATTAGTTCTCCATAAATATGATTCTGAAGCTGCTTTTATTGATGCCACAGGCGCCCACGCAGGAGCCTTATTAGGAGATGTGAGGCATGATCCTTTCCAGTCTGGAGGTTTAGAAACGCCAGCTCACGATAGAGTGGAAGCTGGAGCAATACACAAAGCGCATCGTGGAGTATTATATATCGATGAAATGAATCTTCTAAGAATGGAATCCCAACAAGCTCTTTTAACAGCAATACAAGAGGGGGAATTTTCAATATCTGGACAGTCTGAAAGATCCGCAGGAGCTATGACAAAGACAGAACCCGTACCTTGTGATTTTGTTTTAGTAGCTGCAGGAAATTTAGATGCAATACAAGGGATGCACCCTGCACTTAGGAGTAGAATTCGTGGTTATGGATACGAAGTTTACATGAACTCAACTATACCTGATTCACAGGAAAATCGTGAAAAATTGGTTCGCTTTATAGCTCAAGAAGTTGCAAAAGATGAAAAAATAGGACACTTCTCAAAAGGAGCTATTGGAGAAGTAATACATGAGGCTCAGAGAAGGGCTGGAAGACAAAATCACTTAAGTTTAAGACTAAGAGAATTAGGTGGATTAGTAAGAGTAGCTGGAGATGTTTCAATCGAACTTGGTGAAGATACTGTAACAGCTGAACATGTTATGACTGCGAAAACTATTGCTAAACCGTTAGAGCAACAAATTGCAGATAGGTATGTAGAAAGAAGAAAAGATTACAAAACTTATTCTATTGAAGGTGCTGAAATTGGAATGGTAAATGGCTTAGCTGTAATGGGTGCAAGTTCAGGAATGGCCGAAATGGCTGGAATTCTAATGCCAATTGTAGCTGAAGTTACACCTGCTCAGTACAAAAATCACGGTAGAGTGATTGCTACTGGAAAATTAGGAGAAATTGCAAAAGAAGCTGTTGAAAATGTTTCAGCTTTGATTAAAAAATATACTGGAGAAGATATTTCAAAATATGACATACACGTTCAATTTGTCGGAGCATATGAAGGTGTGGAAGGGGATTCTGCATCGGTGTCAATTGCAACTGCAGTAATCTCGGCACTTGAAGATGCTGAAATTGATCAAACTGTAGCCCTAACTGGTTCCCTTAGTGTTAGAGGACAGGTTTTGCCAGTTGGTGGTGTAACTGCAAAAATTGAAGCTGCTGCTGCGACTGGAGTGACTAAAGTAATAATTCCAGCCATGAATGCTCAAGATGTTTTACTAGATTCAAAATATAAGGAAATGGTAGAAGTCATACCTGTTTCAACTCTTAAAGAGGTTCTAGACAATATACTCATAGCAAGTCCAAGTAAAGAAAGTTTATTAGATAATTTAACAAAGTTCATACCTAGTTCTCAATTTTCCAATAAAGTTAACAAACCATCTGTTTAGTATATTAAAATTTTTCCATATTTTCCTAAACTCTCTGACAATTCATCAGGATTATCTGAAACTGCAATTACAGAAGTTCCTAAATGTGCAACTGAAGAAACGGCTCCCAATGGTACTGAATCTAAAATCTCTACCAAATTTCCATTAACCAATCCTGCATTATCAGTGAAATTACGACCTGCTTTTATCACTGAACGAATGTCATAATCTGTAATTACTAAGTTTGAGGATACTGTATTGATTATCTCAACCCATTCAGAATTTGATATTATTTCAGAAGTATTTCTCCCTAAACCTGAAACACAAATCACTAGCTTAGAATCAATATTATAGGTATTAAATTCTCCATTTGCACCTGGTGACTTTCTCTCCACAATTAATGGAAAATTCCCATCTGAAATTGCGGAAGAAATAGCTACAACATCACCTAAACCTGTTTTGTACTCTATTTCAGCTTGATGGGCTGCCAAAGTACAATTATGTAAATTCTTATCTAACTCAAGACAAGCTGCTAATGCTGAAGCTCCTGAAATACCAAAACCAGCTCCGATAGGTAAATCTCTTCTCAAATATATAGATAAACCTTTGTTACCATGACCCAATAATTCTATAGCCCTAGAAACTACAGGATCATCTATAGCTTGATTTTCAACAAAAATTACATTCTCACAATTTTCCTTATTTTCATCAACAATTGAGCAATAAACTCCTTGAGGTAAAACAATTCCCAAGCCTGTTGATCCCATAATTAAAGGGTCCGAGTGAGGGTGAACTGCAAAAGTTAAACTAATATGTCCTGGAGCAAAACTCATATAATTTTTTGGTACAACTTAATAGTTTCATCTATTGTATTGTCCCATGTCCTCCGCTTGATTGCATAATTATATGCAGATTCGCCAATGCGATTTAACTCTTCCCTATCATTTATCTTATCCGAAACTAGAGATGATAACGTTCCCGGCTTAGCCAAGAAGGCCTTACCTTCTGTGGCCTCTCTAACTGAGGGAAGGTCTGTAGCAAAAACTGGCAATTTGCAGCCCATGTATTCGTATATTTTTAATGGTGAAAAACCATAATCCAGATTAGGATAAGGGGCAAGACCAATATCAGCTTCAACAAGTAGCCTTGGAACTTTATCTCTTTCTAAACGTCCGATATGATGAAGATTATCTAAAGTAGGTAAATTTTTACCATAACCTCCACCTGCAACTACTACCCCTAGAGAAGGATTATCTTTAGCTACAGAAATTATCTCTTCAATTCCATGCCAAGGACCCAATGCACCCACAAATACAGCTAATTTTCCATTAATACCCAATTCTTCTTTAATTCCTAATGGTTTTGCATTTGGAAGAAATAAATCACTTTCATAACCATTTTGTATAACTTCGAAACTTACTGCTTTAGAATTCCATTTTGTTATTTGGTCTCTTAAAACTGCACTAACTGCAAAACCTCCATCTGCTTTTTCAATTTGATTGTAACAAGATTCCATCGCTTTCTTATTATATAACCAATATTTAGCAAATTTAGTTGCTGATCTCTCTGAACGTATCCAATTATCATCAACTTGTAATATCGATTTTACTCCAGATTCAGATGCAGCTCTAACGCCTGAACCTGCAAAAATATATCCCCTATCATGCACTAAATCATAATTCTTAGTTTTCAATTCTTTCAATGTTGATTTATAGGAATTATATGTAAAAAATAACCTTTCAAAGGGCATCTTTGGATCATTTATTGAGAGAAAAGTAAGATTATTATTGAAATCCTCTTTTAATTTATCGGGATCATATCTACAAAGTAGTGTAACCTGGACTCCTCTCTTGGCCAGACCGTTAGCTAAGGCCAATTGGTGTAATGTTTGACCTAACGTATCAGGCACCCTAACTGAAGGAGCAACCATCAGAACTTTCATAATTATCCATAATAGACAGGTTTTAGAACTACCGCCATGGGCTACTGTGGCAAATATATGTGTAATTTGTGATAGAGAATTCTTCAATCCCTTTGATCAAAGAGTTTACAAAGAAGTAAAATCTATGACTAAAAATGGACATAATGTTGAAATTATAACGCCACATAAAAATACTGAAAATACAAAAATAAATGAGGTTTTAGTACACGGCATTGGTACGGGGGGGCCATTTGGTTTAACTGCTTTAAAAATTCTGAAAAAAGCAATTGAAAAAGAATATGATTTATATTATTGCCACGAACTTGATCCTCTTGTTTACAGCTGGATACTCAAAAAAATAACTGGAAAACCTGTAATTTGGGATTGTCATGAATATTTAGTTCCTATGAAGAGAGAATTGCAAGGAGATTTTTCGGCACTTTTAACTAAAGTCGTGATTAACTTGGCCGCACCTAAAACGGATCATATTATCACTGTTGATAATACTCTTGCAAAACAACTCCGAAGATTTAGACCTGTAACCGTAATCCCTAATTATCCAACTATTGAAGATTTCCCTTTACCTAAAATCAAGATGAAAAGGAAATTGCCAAATATATTGTACGTGGGAAGTTTAACTGAGGAAAGAGGCGCTCAGAAAATGATAAAGGCATATAAAATAGTCAAAGAAAGTATTGAAGCTGATTTGACCATTGTTGGAGGCTTTTATGATTCGAAGTTAGAGAAATGGGCAAAGGATTATGATTCTAAATATAATTTAAATATTAATTGGGAAGGTTGGATAAGGTATACTGATTTAGCCCCTTATTTTTCTGAAGCAGATATTGGACTTTGTATACTTCAAGATTCTGAAAGATACATGAAAGCAATAGCCACAAAAATATTTGAATATCTAATTATGGGATTACCTGTAGTAACGTCAAAAGGGCACATGTCAGATAAATTAGTAAGAAAAGATAATTTTGGAATCTCTGTTGATTCATCCAATGAAAATGAGATTGCACAAGGAATTATAACAATACTAAATCAAAAATCTATTCAGGAAATAGCTGAAAACACAATGCAGTTCTCAAGGGACAAATACGTATGGGAACGAAGGGAAGAAAAAATAAGCAAGATAATTAATAAATTAGTATAATATTTTATATACACTGAAACAAATGTTAAACTGAGTTACTCGCTCATTAAATTGGAGATGAAATTAAAAAATGTCGAATTCACCTGGAAAATATGGAAACGTAAGAGAATTCTTGGATAATCTTGGTAATGAAAAAATAAAAATTTGCCGAAATTGTAGTGCTGTTTTCAGTTACCAAAATGAAAGCACAACACTCTGCATATCATGTGATTTTGAAGAAGAAATTAGTACTTTACCTGCTGTTGTGGAAATTGAAGATCAATTTGAAACTGTAGAAGCTCAACCTGCCTTTGCAACGGTCCAACCTGCAATTATAGAAGCTGAACCTCTAGTAGCTGAAGTTGACATTATCGAAAGTGATAGTGATTGGGAAATGGACTCTTTTGATGATATGGAAATTGAGGCTCCAGAGGATAAATCAATTATGGAAGTCGAAACAGTTGAAATTGATACAGTCCCAGAAGCTGTTGAAGCTGAACCTGTGGTAGAAGCTGTTGAAATTGATACAGTCCCAGAAGCTGTTGAAATTGATACAGTCCCAGAAGCTGTTGAAGCTGAACCTGTTGCAGAAGCAGTTGAAGCTGAACCTATTGCAGAAGCTGTTGAAGCTGAACCTGTTGTAGAAGCTGTTGAAATTGATACAGTCCCAGAAGCTGTTGAAGCTGAACCTATTGCAGAAGCTGTTGAAGCTGAACCTATTGCAGAAGCTGTTGA
>MIZB01000340.1_pt1 | contig 17073 bp, 17 predicted proteins | sample 888171 | NCBI WGS metagenome assembly MIZB01 (sample SAMN05440186, study PRJNA335308) | marine metagenome | isolation source: marine water
TTAGATTTGATCGATAAGGGAACTACTATTACGCTTCTGATGCACGTTCCTAGTAAGAAAAATTCAAGTAAAGATGTAATCAAGATAGAAGACAGAGAATTAAGTGAATCAGAATCTCAGAAATTAGCACTTTTATCTCCAGGTTCTCAAGTAAATATAATAAGAAACTTTGTAGTTGCAGAGAAGAATGTAGCTGAATTGCCTGAATTAATATCAGATATGGCCATATGTTCCAATGATAACTGCATTAGTAATAATGAGAGAGGAGCAAAAACAACTTTCAATATAATTAATGGCGGTTCTTTGAGCATACAGTGTGTTTACTGTGGTCGTAAAATTGCAGAAGATAATATAGAATTTATCTAAAATCGGTCGTCTAAACTTCCAGATTTAATTGAAGCTTGTATTTCTTTAGGATCTTTTCCTTCACAGCTTAGCCCCATAGATTTTGCAACTCCTAAAATTTCAGATGTCATTGCTTTGATGTCTCCACCAGTTAATCCAGGTCCTTTCTGTTTAGCAACAGTAATTGCTTGATCAAGAGTCATGTCTGCAGCAACTACAGAACCAGCTTCTCCAGATCCTTTCTCTATCCCTAATACTTGTTTTATCAAAGATGAAGCTGGAGGTGTTCCTATGTCTATAGTAAATCCTTTTTTGTCATCTATTTTGATTTTAACAGGGACTTGCATTCCTGCCATTTCTTTAGTTTTTGAATTGATTTCATCAACGACATCCTTTACATTAACACCAGTTGGTCCTAACGATGGACCTAGTGGAGGTCCTGCGGATGCTTTGCCTGCGTCTACTAATGCTTCTATTGTTTCGCCCATTAATTTACCTCTTTTTCTAGAACTCTTACGTGATCTCCTCGAACAGTTATTGGAATAGGAACCATTGCTTCAAACAGCTCAACAGTAACTTCTTCTTTGGCTTGATCGATACGCTGAACCCTGGCTTTCTCTCCTTTGAAAGGGCCAGCAATAACTTCTACAATATTTCCTTCCTCTATACCTGTTACAGCAGGAGGTGGTGTTAAGTGCGGAGTCAATTCTTCAAGTGTTACAGTGCCAAAAGTATCAGGTTGCTTAGAGCGACCATACCCTACACCTTTGTTCATAACCATACCACGTGCGTGTGTTAATCCTTTCAGATTATCGCGCAAAGATTCAGGACTATCGGTTTCTACAAAAATAAAGCCACGAAGCTTTGGAGGTGCCAATATAGCATAAATTGGTGCTCCACTTCTTCGTACTCTATCAGCCAGTCTTTCACTAGCAGTTCTCTCGTGTCCGATCTGAGATTTCATAGTGTAAATCTGGGTATCGGACGAAGGTTCGTTAGCAACCTCTTCAGTTTCTTTTTCTTCTTCAACGAATTTTGCCATTTTTAAATTCCTAATAAGTCTGCAACAATAGGTGGAGCTTTAAGCCACAAATAATATACAATAAATCCAATTAAACCAACAATTCCGATTCCAATTCCAACGACCCACGAGCTTTTTACAAATTCTTCATTAGTCGGCTTACGGGCCAATCTTAAAACTCTACCATATTGGCCTCTGCCAATTCTCTTGAAACGTTCTTCAAGTCTCTGTTGCGTTTTCCATACTCTGTTGATAAAGCTCATCTTGCTAATGTACGAAATCTATTCCGTATTTACTTTGCATTCCGTCATCTACTCCGTCGGGTGGTCCCAATATCTGAGAAGACTTGACACCAGTAACTACAAGCATCACACGAATTTGATGCTCGAGAGTAGAATCTATCGAAGCTCCCCAAATGATTCGAGCATCTTTATTAATCTTACTATGAACTTCTCTTACAACCTCATGGGCTTCCTGAAGCGTCATATCATCACCTCCAGTAACATTTACCAAGGCACCTTTTGAATCTTCAATATCTAATTCGAGTAACGGCGATGTTAATGCAGCAGTTACAGCATCAGATGCACGATTTGCACCTTGCCCTTCTCCCATGCCTATCATCGCAACACCTCCACTTGACATTATCGAGCGCATGTCTGCAAAATCAATATTCACAAGTCCGCTGTGGGACGTAATTTCAGTCATACATTTGATAGCATTTCCTAATATCTCATCAGCTTGTCTAAATGCTAAATTCAGAGGTAATTGTGCGATATCCTCAGTTAGTAGTTTATCATTAGGTATAACAATCACAGTATCGGCACATTTTCTTAATTTTTCAAGACCTATTCTTGCGTTTCGAGATCTTCTTGCACCCTCGTTACTAAATGGTAATGTAACAATTGCAATTGTTAACGCTCCACTTTCTTTAGCCAATTTAGCTATAACTGGTAAGGAGCCTGTACCGGTGCCTCCACCCAGACCTCCCGTTAGAAATACAATATCTGCATCTCTACATGCTTCTAATATGTCATTACGGGCTTCTTCAGCTGCCCCTTCACCAACATTTGGTTCAGATCCAGCACCTAACCCTTTAGTCAAAACTTTTCCGATTAACATTCTGTGAGGAACATGTGTGTTTAAGAGATGTTGAGCGTCAGTATTTACGGCCAAAAGTTCTAGGGACGTCATGCCCTCTTTGTATAGTCTAAGCAGAGTATTATTTCCAGCACCTCCGCTTCCTATGATGAGAATATTTGTTTGCAATCTGGAAACTAGAGCTTGCAATTCACTCTCATCAGTTTCGCCTGTAAAAGCTCCTTTATCGGCTAGAGCTTCTTGCAAAGGGTCCTCATTCATTATTCAATCGAGTTTAGTTCACTATATAAAATCAATCTATCTTTTTTCGCGACTAATACCTTATTTATAGCGTTGGATTCTAAATAAAGCAATGAACAAATCGCTCTTTAGCGCATTTCGCCGAAAACGAGTGATTACTTTTTTAGTATTTTCAGCCCTTATTCTTCAGATTCTTCTAGTTCCAGCAGTAACAGGTCCAGCAGTTATACAAGCAGATTACGGAACTGCCAAAGAGCTAGATACTTTCTTTGAAAGCGTTAATCAGCGAAATGATGAAGTTGATGAAACAGTTGTTAATGAATTGAACTTCCTACGTTCTCTTCACGAAGGAAATGAACTTGATTTTTCATTATTGGATAACAGGGAAGTTTTATTGAATTCTAAAAATGAGAACGATAATGTTAACGCTACAGTAGATTATGAAAATGTAAATTATGATTTTTCAGATAGAGGGTTAGTTCCATTTGGAGTAAACGATCCCGAGCCTATTAGGGCAGATATAATCGAAACAATGCTAGGCGAAGCTGATTTTTATCAGGAGTCATTTTTGGGTTCAGCAGCCTCATTATTTACAGATACTTACTTGATTTATTGGGCATATGATGCTAACGGTAATGGTGTCATTGACATAGGCGGATGTGGAGATTCTCCTCTACCTGGTGAGCCTTGCGAAGAGGGAGTAGAAAATGCTAACTTAATTTCAACAATATGGGGCGCTTCTACAGCTATCTTATCTGCTTGGTTTGAACAATTTGGTTTCGAAGGAGTTGCAGCAGCTCTAGTGTCTGCATTAATCAATGGAATTGACCAAAGTGATACTTCATGGGAGACAATAGATGTTAATGAAGATGGTATAAACGATATTAGAGTTAGACTTGTTCCAGTAATTAACGATATCATTAATGATCAAACAGATTTAAATCCAATTAACGGGGATGTTGGGATTGAAGCGAATTTAGGAATAGCAATTGAATTTCAAGAGATTGGAAATAGTCTGAGTCAACCTTTGGATGTGGCTATTGTTAGAGGTTTAACATATCAAGATGAAAATAATGATGATCAGACTTATGTTTGGGGAATTAATAGTCACTTTAGCTCAGGTGAAATTCCGGCTGAGTATTCTTTGGGAGTAGTAATTGAAGAATTTGTTTTCACAATAGGTCCTGACAGCGGTGGAATTGGTATAAATCCAGGTGACGCAGATTTTGTAAATGCACCCTATGAAATATCAGTTAACATGAATAATGTTTCAGGAGATCCCTTCAATAATGGAATTGATTCTCTTGATATTGCAATAGGTTATCTCAAATATAATTGGAGTAAGGGGACTTTTGCTAATCCCGGTGATGCTTTAGAAGAGATTACATTCATTAAAGCTGATCTCTCAAACCCTAGAGGTAAAGTTCCTGATGAACTTAGAATCAGATTAGTTTCAAAAACAGAAGATGGAGTTGAAAGAGACTCTATCGAGTTATATGCACCTTCAACTGAGACTAAAGAATTAGATGAAACTAATAAAAAATTCAATTTAGGTTTTGAGTACTATGAATACAATGTTCAACCTTCAGATGGTTCAGATTCTTTCTTATCGCACATTGTAGCGGATGTCGAAGGAGTACCTGTCTGTGAGATAATTTTAGGAGGAGACGAAATTTGTCTTAACGAATTAAATATGCCAGAAGCTTCTTTATGGCTAGAAGTAAGAAATGAATCGACCTCAGAAAGGAATTGGACAGTTATTGAATTTCACACAACTGAATCTATTGATTCGATTGTTTATGGCGATTATGAGTATTATACTGAAGATGGCAGAGAGCCTACATGGACCGATCATGATTATAAATTATTCACAGGGTTAGAAATTACTAATTTACCTGAAAGCTTAGTACTGCAAGGAAATTTAAATCTTGATGATTCAAATGATAATGCATTTGATGATACAGATCCAACTGCGGTTGATGACTCTGCAGTAGGTGGTTTAATTAGCGATTTATTATTAGGTTTAGCAGGTCGAATAGTATATGTTGGTGATTTATTACGATCAATTCCTAAAGCAGTCTTGCAGTCAACTATTGGAGAGGGAGATGGTGAAGTAGATGTAATTATGAGAACTAGAGAAGATGAGTTGGCTTATTTGGAAAATCTTTTCGTTTTCCTTACTAGCGATAAGTATCTTGATTTAGATGATGGTAGCGGTGATGATTTCTTTGCAATTTACAATCAGTCAGCTTTCCTAGATAGCAATGCCCCAAACAACCGCTCTTCAGTTTCACAAAAGAACCTTGACTATAGTTTTAGCGCACGCATTACAGAAATAGGAGATATTAGTTTTTATTCAAAGGATGGTTTCACTAATGTTTCTTTAGATATGAAGCCTTCCCGTGATAAGCCATTTAGGGTTTATTTTGAAGGGATAAGTAATAGTCAGGAAACTACTCACTGGGCTAATATAACATTGAGTAATGTTCCTTCAAATATTAATCTAAACATAGATAATGGTAATCTTCAATATGCAGGAGGAAATAATTCAGATCAATTAATTGATCATATTACTTTTACTAGTTTTGCAGGCGACATATATTCGAGAATTCGCTTAGAGCATCTTCCAGGTTCAGCTGAAATTGTGAGTTCTGAAGGTAATCTTAGACTGGTTACGGACAGTTGGTTTAATTTTTCATTTTTAATAACTAATGTTACAGAGGCTGGAAAGGCCACAGGATGGGTTTGGGATACTTCTAACTATAATGGAAGTTCAGTTATGCTTTATCAGGATAACATGGGTCAGGATAATGAGATAGCCAGTTTATCAGGAGATTTAGATTGGATACAGTCTTTGCGGCTTGACGGCGATGGTTCTGGAGAATTAGCAGATTTCAAAATTACACATAGGCAGCCAGTTCAGTTCAAAGTAGGTGCCATTGACGACACAGAGTACGAGGAAGACCACAAAGGCCTAGATGCCTATGTTTTCATTGACAGTCTTCCTGCTGAAATTGTAGTAGCAGTTCCTCTTTTGAATTCAACGGCAATACTTGGAGGAGATGTCTCTGAAGTGAATGATTTAGAAGATGTTGCACAATTTATTGAAGCTTTATCTGAATTAGGTAAGGCGCTGGTAGATACTGTTGCCGGATTATCAATTAATCTAGTTACTAACGTTGAATCATTTGAAACAGTTGCTCGCTTCTTTTATGATGTTGATGAAACCGTTTCTGTTACTGCCTGGGTTGACAAAGGTAATATTTCGTTGTTAGACGAAGAACCAGTATGGGTCGAAGGTCTTTGGTCTAGCCAGAAAGACATCGGCGATGAAACAATTCTTGGAGCTCGTATGCTCTTCAAAGATTTACCACAAACAGTAGATGCCAATTATACCTCCAGAGGAGATAAAATTGATTTGAAATTAGAATTAGCCGATTTCAATTATGCAGATAGATCGGATTACATTATTTTTAGAGAGGAAGGAATAATTGGTCCAGAGGTAACTGCATTCATAGAAGGAATTCCAGCAGGGTTGGATTTAGAACTAAATGCAGATTTGGTTCTTAATGCAACTGTAGATAACTTAACGTTAACTGGAGATATACAATTTAAAACGGATCAACCAGTTGGACCTATTTACTTAGTCATAGATCAAAAAGAAGATGAAAATCCCTATCATCTCGAGGCTTTGATTCCAAGATTGCCAAGTGATATGAATCTATCATTAAATATTCAAGAAAGTAATTTTGGAGTAAATATTAGTTCTAATCAGCCTATTGATTTTTTGGCTTTAGATTTGCAACTTGGTGAAACAGAGGGGCTTGTAACAAATTGGGTTGAAGGAGTATCTCTCAACATGTCTGATGAGGGAGCTATGGATGCTAAAGTTTTTATCACAGGAATTTCTCCTAAAGTTTCACTAAACTTGTTAGACGTTGAAGAAGTAGGTACTACAGTTGATGTAGTTCTTGAAGATTTTAATAACGATTCTCCAGCGATGGACAGTATATTGGTTGATGTTACAAATTTCGGAAATAGAAGTGTTTTATTGAGAATTGATGATTTACCAGAAGAGGTTGATCTCAATGCTTCAATCTTCTTATCAGACTTGGAGGATTCTGAAGGTCCAATAATTGGTAATATTTCTTTACTAACTAACAAACAGCTAGGTTCTTTATTTGCCTCAATTATTGATGAAGAGTCTGAAACGAATCTTGAGATCTCCATTCCTGAAGTTCCAGAGAGAGTTAATTTAGATATTGAATTGGGTGATGACATATATGCAAACTATAGTTCATCGAGTGCCCCTTCAAGAATAATTCTAGGAATAGAATCAGGTAACACTACAGATATGGATACAGCTTGGACTCATGGAATTTTATTGAGACAGGACGATAATGGCGATGTTCTCAAGATGTATTTAGAAGGAACTTTAACATCAGCTAAATTATCAACTGAGTTTGGAGAACCTGATAAGATTAATTTAGATTTAGGAGATTGGTCTCCAGTTACTCCTTGGATTTATTTAGACATAAATAGAGGTAAAAATGAGACAGCTATAGAATTGTTCTTGGATGAAGTTCAACAAAATAATAATATTAAAGCTTATTTCCAAACGGGAAAAACTGGTGATCGTGATTTAGATGCAATTTTTGACATTGAGCAAACTGGAGGAATAGGGCGAGCTTATCTTAGAACGCACAATATGACCAGACCATCCTACAATGAAGTTTATTTTTCCTCAGTTCCTAAAGATTTACGAGCAGATGTTATAGTTGGTAAAGAAATAGATATCATTTACAAGGCCGACCAAGGTATGGATTATGTTTGGGTTAAAACTGCTAACAGAGATTATGGTTCTTGGAAATCAGCTCAGGCCATAGTTCATGATGTTCCTGAAGAATTTCATATGGGAATTAATCCTAATCTTGAATTTGATATGGATGAATCATTTGTGTTTCAAGGATTCCCAGATTTGTTTGTTACAACCTCTTCAAAAGAGATAGATGTTATGTTAATTGTTGATGAAGGATACACAGGAGGTCACTCAGGTACTTTTATCGATGTAAGGAATGTAGGCGATAATACTACAATGATTTTAGATGGTGTGAACTACATAATTGACTCACCCCAAGGTATCGAAAGTGCTTATTTAGTAACAACAACATCTCCTGCAACTCCTCAATTTCATTTAGATTATATGGTAATACATGCTAAAGAGATAAAGCATGTTGAGATAATCCCTAATCAGATATTCGGCTTATATCCAGTTTTTGAAATGCTTAATAGCGAGGGTGGCCAATTATCTTTTGCAATTGGAGGAGAACTTACATTGGGTCCAATTCAATTAGAAACTTCAGCAGTCATGATGGATCTTAGAGTTAAGGAAGTTGGAGGATACAATATTCTACCGACATGGCTTGGAATACAAAAAAATGGAATGGATACTGAATTCGGAGATGATGAAAAACACTACATTATGCCAGAGCCAGGTATGAGCTTTATTTCTTCCATAGGGGCGACATTATGAACACAGTAGAACAACGTAAGGTAGTAGGTAAATTTGCGGTAATAATTGTAGCAGTTTTACTGGTCTTATTATGTTATTCTTATTTTCTTCCTAGGACAGAAGTGGAAATAGATACAGTATATCATAGCTCATATTCAGGTTTATTTGTTCAATCAAAAGTAAGTAATACTGGAACTAAAGAGATTAATGATCTTAAAGTAAAATTAGCAGTCTGGAATTCTACAGAGTTACTCGAAAGTGAAACGCATTATCCTGGTGTTTTAAGTCCTAAACAATCCGTAAAATTACCGGTATTAATTTTCGACGGACCTCATGCAGATTATTACGAATTAATAATATCAATGGAATTCAATTCGGATGAAGGTAAACAAGTATTAAATTATAATTACAAGATAGCAGATTATGGAAATTTAGCTTGGCATGATCAGTATTTTAGTTTTTAGTGCATTGCACTAATTTATTTATTTACAGCTCTTTAAGTAATTCCGACTCAATCCCGGACTTAACCCCATGAGCAAACATATAATTTCAGCTTCAGAAATGGAGCGATACGGCTATTGTCCATTATCTTGGCATTTAGATTTAAAAGGTATAGATGCAGAGGGTGATGAGGTAAATTCAGGGGTAGAAAAACATAAAGAGATAGGTAATTCCTTAACAAATTTATTGGTAGAAGAAAAGAAGTCTCGTGAGACTTCATCTACCTTGTTAACGGTTGTCGGAATGATAATGGCAGTTGTTACGGTTGCTCTTGTTATCCTTTGGATATCAACAGATAATTTACGTATTAACTTAGGAGTTATACTTTTAATAATTGGAATAGGCTGGATGCTTGTCGCATCATTTTTTCTTTACAAGCTTTTGGTTTCTACGGAAAAAATTGATAAATTAAGAGACGATTATAAATTAGGAGATGAGACTATTGAAACTCCAGATGGCTTAACAGACGATACGCCCATCCTCAAATCTAGGAGTTATAACTTAGCAGGTCGTCCAGATTTTATAATTAAGAAGGATGAGAACCGTATCCCAGTTGAAATTAAGACAGGACGCCCTCCTAAGGCACCATTCTTTAGCCACATATTACAAATTGGAGCTTATTGTTTACTTACAGAGGAAACTTTTGGTAAGAAACCGCCATCTGGCCAAATAAGATATGGCATTAATAACAAACCACATGAGATTATTTGGGATGTAAAATTGAAAAGTCTTGTAGTTGAAAAACTAGAAGAAATGAATGATATTCTTGCAGGAAAATTGGAAGCTCATAGAAATCATAAAAGAGCAGGTAAATGTAACAGTTGTTCAAGAAGAAAAAATTGCCCTGAGCGCTTAGACTATAATTAACAGGCATACGTACTTATATCGTCTTTCCAATTATGGCACTCTATATGGTTCCTGTAAAAGTAGCTATCTCCGGTCAGCCAGGTACGGGTAAAACCAAAACTGTTCTGAGAATTGCTAAAATGGTTGAAGAAAAATTCAGCATAGGTGGATTTACTACACACCCTATAGAAGAAGATGGAGAGATAGTAGGTTATAATCTTAAAGATTTTATAACTCAAGAAGAAGAGTTATCTGCATCTGTAAGATGGGACGTTAAGCCAAAGCTTCCGGGCAGAAATCCAGAATCCACTCCTTTAGGTATCAGACTTGACGCAGTCAATAGAATTGCTACAGCCTCAGTTCAGAAAGCCATTGAAGAATCAGATCTAATCCTAGTTGATGAAGTTGGTAAGCTAGTTTCAGAATCAAAAGAGTTTAGTGCTGTCTTAAAAGAGGCATTAAAATGCGGAAAGCCCATGCTCATAACTATGCACAAGCGTTCCAGAAACCCTTTACTTCAATCAATAAGGAAAAGGGATGACTTAAGAACGCTTGAAGTAACTCCTATTAATTCGGCTATTTTACCTTCAAAAGCGGTTAATATTCTCAAAACTGGAATGGTTTGATCGAGCACCGAGAGGGTAAGGTAAAGTTCAAGGCAAATCTTTCAGGTAAAGATAAGGGTCCGGGGAAAAAGAAAGGGGTTTTCTATAATCCTTCGATGAAATTTAGTAGAGATTTAAACGTAGAATTTGCTAAAAAGTTAAACTTCAGTGGTATTTTTTTAGATGGGATGTCAGCTTCTGGAATCAGAGGCATAAGACTTGCGTTAGAATGCAATTATGATGTGGAATTTTGTGATACTTCTAAATTAGCAGTAGAAGCGATAAAGGATAACTTAAAATTAAATAACCTAAAATCGGAAGTATTTCATGATGATTTGCAGAATCTGGTAAAGGAAAGACAATATGATTGGATAGATGTAGATCCTTTTGGCACACCAGCACCTTACCTTGAATCAATAATTGAAAATGTTAATGACGGAGGAATTTTAGGAATAGCAGCAACAGATACTGCAGTTCTTTGTGGTGCCAAACCATCAATTTGCTTTAAAAGATACGGCGCTTATTCTATGAGGAGAGTGGCAGCTAAGGAAGTGGGAACAAGGATATTATTAGGGAGGATTCAAACATTAGCTACAAAGTATGACAGAAGTATTGAAGCTATGTTATCTTACTCTGAAGGACATCATTTACGTGTATTTGTAAAAGTTACAGAGGCAAAGCCAGTTTCTCTTAAATGGCTTAATCAAGATATGGAAGTTTTAGATACAGAATCTGCAGGATCTGCAGGGCCAATTTGGATGGAAAAAATAATAGATTCAGATTTAGTTCCGGAAAATTGTGATGGGCAATTGGGTAAATTTTTTGATATATTAAGAAAAGAATCCGAAGGTCCACCAGGTTTATTTGATATAAATGATATGGCTAGGGCAGCCCAAATAGGGCAAACTCCTAAAAAATTAAAAATCGTAGAATGTTTAGAAAAAGACGGTTTTTTTGCAAGTACCAGTATTTTTTCGCCAATTGGAATTAAAACAAATGCACCCCACGAGATGAGGATAAGAGCAATTGAAAATGCCCAATCTTTATAATGACCCTTTTTGTCCGACAACCCTATGGAAGTTACAGTAGTAAACAAAACTAAAAACGAATTAGAGTTTGAGATTCATGGCGCAAGTGAAACATTACTTGGACCTCTTATGAACCACACTCTTGCAAATTCAAACGTTGAGTACGCTTCTTACTACATGGGTCACATAGTACTAGATAATCCTAAATTTTATGTCCGTACAAAGAAAGGTACACCGAAAGCTTCAGTTATGAAAGCAGTCGAAAAAATAATCGCAGACATTAAAGTCACTGCTAAAGCGATTTCAAAGTGAATGGGTTTGGTTAGTCAACATATAGTTGGCTCAGAGTCTTTTTTTTCAAAGACGTCAGGCATAGGCGGGAAGCTCAGAAAGAAGTCAGAAGATTTTATTGTTGAAGAAGTAGTCTCAATTCCTGGAAGGTCTCATTGGATATGGATGCAAGATAGTTCTAATGGAAAGCACCAAATAGTAAAAATTAAAGCTAAGAATTGGGATACCCATGTTTTAGTAAAAGAATTATCTCGTAAATTGAACATAGGTCAGAAATCTATAGGTTTTGCGGGGACTAAGGACAAGAGAGCAATAACCAATCAGCATTTCTCAATAAAAACTTCAGTGAAAAATTTGTCTACTATAGATTTAGAAAATATAGAATTAAAGTTTCTACATAGTTCAATAAAACCGATTCGTTTAGGGAACTTGGTTGGAAATAAATTTAAGATAAAGGTTACCAACTCTTCCAATAATAACCATATTAACAATATTTTTTCAGAGTTAAAAGGATTTTTTCCGAATTATTTTGGAGTACAACGATTTGGAGCTGTAAGGCCTATAACTCATATAGTAGGCGAAAAGATAGTGCAAGGAGATTATGAGGGAGCTGTTCTTGATTATCTTACACTTAGTTCGCCCAATTTTGCAGGACATGAGGGGCGTGAATATCTATTGGAAACTAAAGATTTTGCAAAATCAATTGAAAAGTTTCCACGACATATGTTGTTCGAAAGACAACTTTTAGGGCATTTATCTAGAAATGAAGGAGATTATACTGGAGCTATACTTCAACTTCCTGAAAGCCTATCTAAGATGCTAGTTCACGGATATCAAAGTTTAATTTTTAACAGGGTTCTTGACATGCGAATTAAGGAAGGAATAGATGCCTGCCTTCCTCAAATTGGAGATTACATTATGCCTGCAGACGGTTACGGCGGACCTGATCAGAGAGTCACAATCGAAGTTACAGAAAGAAATCAGTCAAAATTATCGAAAAGATGTAGCGAGGGGAAAGCTTGGATAGCCGGATTATTGCCAGGTGCTAACAGTGACTTTTCAAAAGGACGGCAAGGAGAACTGGAGAAAGAAGTAATGAATGATTTTAGAGTTAAATTTAAGGACTTCATAATTGAGGATATACCTGAATTATCATCTTACGGTATGTATAGGCCATTGTTTCAAAAATATAATGATATTAAGGTAGACTTTAATTCAGATGATCCAGTTCTCACTTTTTGGTTACACAAGGGTACTTATGCAACATCATTTCTAAGGGAAATAATGAAATCATCGGATGTGACAGTTTATTGAGGAAAATTAAGTGTGTTATTTTTGATTGCGATGGTACTCTAGTAGATAGTGAACCTTTGACTAACAAAGTTATAGCTGAAATGGCTGGTGAGCTTGGAATAGAAATGACTTGGGAAGAAGCAACTAAGCTATGGGGAGGTAAGACAATAGATGCAGTTGTTTATGGGATGAGAGAAATGTCAGGAAATGATTTGCCTGAAGATTGGGTTCCTAGGCTAGTGCAAAAGGTTTCTGAGGCTTACAAGTATGACTTGGTGCCTATGGACGGAATTTCTGAAGTTTTGAATTCTCTGGAACTAGCGAAATGTGTGGCATCAAATGGAAGGCCAGGCCATGTAGAGAATTCGTTGAGATTAACCGGCCTCTACAAATATTTTGAAGGTAGGGTTTACACAGCCTCTGAGGTAGCAAATCCGAAGCCGGATCCCGCTCTTTTCTTATATGCAGCAGATAAAATGGGGTTTTCAAAAGATGAATGTGTAGTTATTGAGGATAGTATTACAGGCGTCACAGCTTCAGTTAGGGCCGGAATACGAGTATTGGGATTAGTAAAAATGAGCTCAAAAGAAGAATTAATTGAAGCAGGGGCCGAACCTTTTACAAACATGCGTGAATTACCTAAATTATTAGGTTTGTAATGAAATCCAGTGTAAAAGTATCATCTATCTTAGTAGTGGGTCTATTGGTTGGAGCCCTTCTTAATCAAATGTTATATGATGCAGACTTAGATGGAATTCCTAATACTGAAGATGTATTTCCAAGGGACTCTAGTGAATGGAATGATAATGATTTAGATGGAATAGGCGATAATTCAGATATTGATGATGATAATGATGGCTTCAATGATTCAGATGATTTTTTCCCATTTGATCCGCTTGAAAGTGCAGATAATGATTTGGATGGTATAGGAGATAACTTAGATCAAGACGATGATAATGATGGTTTCAATGATTCAGAAGATTTAGATCCTTATAATGATTTAGCATTGAAATTTAGTTTTGAGACTGTTAAATTAATTGATAAGCAAAATAATAGACAAACGGCCCCTTTCATTTTTTTCTTATACCAAGGAAATGAGCAACTTAAACGCTTTGATAATTCAGGCAATCCTTGGTCAATTCCTTGGGAAGAAAAGTTTAACCTAACTGCGGAATTTGAGTACAATATTCCAGATAATCAGATTTTACATGAGTTCATAATTGTAGCACATTTTTTAAAATTCCGAGGTTCGGAGGAATTAGATATTAGTAGTTCCAATTCTAGTTACAGAGAAACTATAGTTTATGACTTAGAGGCCAAAGATTGGATTAATTCAAATGGAACTCTAGATGGAAGTTTAGATGATTCTAATGATTCGAATGATGCGGTTTTAGTTTTGGAAATAGAGGTTTTTAACTTTGGTTACCTTAAATCTTTCAAATGGACATTTCGTCAACTAGAATATCAATTTAGTTATAATTTTGATCCTGCAAGATATTCATATTATGTTAGCCAACCACATAGAATTTCTGAATATAGAGATTATCTTAATTTTGTTACAACTAGTGATTCTGAACTGTTTGAAATAGCAAATATACTAAATAATATGTCATCCGAACAAAATTTTTCTCTATTGCATAAAATCAATTTCTTTCTTAGTTTTTCCCAATCGCTAAAATATTCTGAAGATAATGTAACTGCAGGCGTTGGCGAATATCCGAGATATCCAATAGAAACCTTAGTCGATCAGACAGGAGATTGTGAGGATACTTCAGCACTTTTAATATCCTTAGTTGAAATTTTAGGCTACGATGCCTCCATAATATTAATACCCGAAGCATGGGATGGGTATGGACACGCAGCAGTAGGAATTAATGTTACTGGAGCGGAAGGAGTGCATTATGTACTTAATGAAGGAGCATCAGATGAAATCAGTTATTATTACGCAGAAACAACTGCCCCAGGTTGGAGGCTAGGTGAAATGCCAGATTTAGATTCTAATAGTGCATATATTTATGAGGCAAAATGAACGATTCAGAAATTGAGCAAGAGTATTTAGTAAAAGTGGATGACGAAGTCTACGGACCAATTTCTGAAAAAAGATTGGTAGATGATTTAGGAAAAGGGGAATTGTCAAAGGATGCAAGGTTTTGGGATGGTGAAGATTGGTTGCCTGTTGGTTTTTTATTAGAAAATAATCTTTGGAATGGTGACGATTGGGGCGAACCAGAAGAAGTAGCTAGAGAAGGCCCTCCGCTTCCAGCTAGTTTGGCTTGGGAAGATGTAAAAGTTAAGGGAAGATGGCTAATGATTTACGGAGATCATTTGGTACTTGAAGGAGGAGGATTCCGTAAGGAAGAGATAGCTTCTATTTTAATGGGAGAACCGCGTGAAGGTGGAATTCCTATAGTTAAAATATTAAATGTAAGTATAACGGCTTTCGATAACTATTCGAAAGTAGAAATTAGCAGCTTTCATAAAATGTATGAAGTTTATACTTTTGCCTGCAACTTAAGTAGTTCGGATACAGATGCTCTAGTCAAAGAATTAACAAATTCTGAGGTTAGAATTAGTTATTCTTAAAAATGAGGTTGTATTTTCTGCATGACTGCATCTTTTGGCATAGCTCCGACTAATCGGTCTACCAGTTGTCCATTTTTGAAAATCATCATTGTTGGTATTGACATAATACCATGAGCGGATGAAGTATTTGGGTTTTCATCAGTATTCATTTTTGCGATAACTATATTTTGATTTTCAGAGGCTATCTCTTCTAGAACCGGACCTAAAGCCTTGCAAGGACCACACCAAGGCGCCCAAAAATCAACTAATACGAGTTCATTATCGTTAATAGTTTTTTCAAAATCTGTGTCAGTTACTTGAATTGTACTCATTTTTTTTCCCGTAATAAAATAAAAAAATACTTACTACAACCCTTGTATGAGGAGCCTAGTTATAGCCTTTTTGATAGTTTTAAATCTTACGCAACTTACAAATAGAGCACAAGATAATATTAACTCATAAGAGGCAATTAACATGAAAATAGGAATATTTTATGGGTCAAGTACAGGTAATACTGAAACTGCTGCAGAGTTGATTTCAGAGAACTTTAGTGAGCATGATTGCTCAGTTCAAGATGTTAGTTCAATAGAACCAGATGATTTATTGGGGTATGACTTTTTGATTTTAGGTATTTCAACATGGTATGTAGGTGAAGCTCAAGATGATTGGATAGATCTTCTGGAGGATATGGATGGCATGGATTTCAATGGTGTAAAGTTTGCAATATTTGGTCAAGGTGATCAATTAGGTTATCCAGATACTTTCCAAGATGGAATGGGTATGGTTTACGAAAAGATGATTGCTGGCGGAGGTGTAGCCTTAGGTTTCACTCCCACAGAGGGATATGATTATGATGAATCCAAAGGAGAGATAGATGGGCAATGGTGTGGTTTATCATTAGATGAAGATAATCAAGGTGAAATGACAGACGAAAGAATTGAAGATTGGTGTAAGGCACTTCACGCTGAACTTTAATAATTTAGTATTCTAAAATTAAAAAACCGCAATTTGCCATCCCTTATCGACGACTTGACTTATTCTTTTTGCAGCTGAAGAGATTGTAAATTTGTAATCACCCATGGATGAAGTTAGACCTCTTTCATTTAATGAAGAGCCGCATAGAAAAATAGCACCACCGAGTTCATGTACAACTCCAATAGAGGTTTGTATCTCTTTTCTATAGTCTTCTTCACCTTCCTTTAGCCATTCAACTCCTTCGCCTTGTAGCATTAATGCTACATTTCTGGCATCACCAGTTTGATATTCAGCCATTCTCACAGCCTCTAATGCTCTTTTATGGTCGTTTTCACCGCTTATAATTATGTAAAGGATTCCTTTAGAGCTCATAAATTTTGAATAATTATCTTGGAAGCCATATCTCTATCTAGTGAAAAATTTCCTCGGCTATTTTCAACATTGTAAATATTCTTATCTGTTTTTTTAAGCATTAATTTGTTTCCAGGTTTTATTCCTTGTTTTTCCAATATTTTTGATAATTCGTTATCTTCGAATATTAATTTAACTGTGCCGGTTTTTCCCTCATTAAAATTACTTAATGGCAAATATTTAGGTTCACCATTTTCTTCTATATTTATTTTATGACAAAAAAGTTCAGACTCTTTTTTTGGATCTACGCCTAAAAATGTTGTAAGTTTATGTTCAACATCTCTTGTTAGGACGTGTTCCATTCTACAAGCTACTTCTGCAGCTTCTTCTCCTTCGACGCCAAGT
>MIZB01000341.1_pt1 | contig 16955 bp, 10 predicted proteins | sample 888171 | NCBI WGS metagenome assembly MIZB01 (sample SAMN05440186, study PRJNA335308) | marine metagenome | isolation source: marine water
ATAATTATTTAGCATTACACGTTGTTTCAGTGACTTCTCCATTAGGATTAGTTCCTAGAGAGTTAGAGTTTTGTTATCCTGCAGCACATTATGATATTGCAGTGACTGGCCAGTGGAGTGCATCTGAGATTGAAATGCTTAGATCTCAGTTAGCCAAATTAAATCTTAAAAAAAATTATAGTAAAGCAATCGTTCATGCAGGTTCTTCATCAGAAATAATGGCTAAATTAATCAAGGAATTAGGGATTGATGTAGTAGATACTAGGGCCGAAAAACCATCTTCGCATGAAGGGCTGGAAATACTTCAAAATATTGCAAGAATGTCGTTGTCAGATGTTCCTTTATTGAATACTAAAGACAGAGCCAAAGGTGAAGCAAAGGGATTAGCAAAGTTCCAGTACGGCGATAACTATGATTTTTTAGTAAAGTCAGAAATTAGTGGGCGCATGCCGTACAAATTACGATGCGGAGATTTAGCCGCGATGTCTCCAGTAGTTGGTGGTTTTGGCCTAACTTTGAAAGGAGGAATTGAGTATTCTTCACAAGGAGGCCCCACGATTATTGCAGAGGCTTTCAAATTAATAGGAGATTTATTTGCAGTAGGCGTAAAGTCTTACGAAGGAAGTTGGAATATAGGAGATCAAGTGGTTATTAAGCAAGGAGATTCAGTAACAGGCGTAGGTATTGCAAAGATGGTGCCGGAAGAAATGATTGCAATGAAAAGAGGAATTGCAGTGGAGGTAAGACATCATGCCTGAGGCATTTGTTCCATTGACAGATTTTGTCAACGAATCAAAATCAATACCTAGAGATCACCCCTTAGATAAGCCAGTAGCAAAATGGACAGAAGAGGAAATTCTGGATGGTGAGGTGGTAGAAGCAGGCGTTGTAATTCTAAGAACTAGAGGGTGTTATTGGTCTATTAAGGAAGGTTGTTCGATGTGTGGTTACTTCAATGACACAGTTCCAGGAGGCGTTAGTGACGATATGCTAAGAGAGCAATGGCAAAAGGTTAGACCCATTTTAAAAGGTAAAAAATATGCTAAAATTTACACTTCAGGCTCATTCATAGACCCGACAGAAGTTCCATTTGATTTTGCAGACGAGGTAATGTCAGACATGTCTGATATGGGGATTCAAAAAGTTTTAATTGAATCATTACCAGAGTTTGTTAACCCTAAGAATTTTGCTTATACCAATTCTCCTAAATTGGAGATTGCAATTGGTTTAGAATCTTCAAGTTCAATAGTTTTAGATAAATCAGTTAACAAACGCTTACGATGGCCACATTTTGTCAAAGTATGTAAGCTTGCCCGAGACAACGGAGCTGAAGTTAAGGCGTATATTTTGCTTAAACCTCCTTATCTTGGTGAGAAAGAAGGCATAGAGGACGCAATACAATCTGCAATTGATGCGGCACCTCACGTGAATAAAATATCAATTAATCCAGTAAATGTACAAAAAAATACAGTTGTTGAAAAATTATGGTTTAGAAACGAGTGGAGTGCGCCTTGGCTCTGGTCAGTCGTAGAGGTTTTACAAAAATGCGAAGATTTACCAGTTCGTGTATACTCAGACCCAACAGGAGGAGGTACACGAAGAGGCGCCCATAATTGCCATGATTGTAATAAGAAGATCTTAGACGCACTGAAAAATCATCGCCTTGGCTTAGGAAATCTGAAAGCTCTACATTGTAATTGTAAGTCTCGCTGGAAAGCATTAGTCAATCAATCAAAGTTGAGGAGAAATGGTTCAGAACCTCACGGATATAGAAGTGGTTTTGCAGGCAGCAGGCATTTTTAATGGGGCTATTCTAGCGATTACTAATGGAAGAAATAAATTGGCTTAGAGTTTTTGCAGGCTTATTGCTTGTTTTGTTTATTCCAGGATATACCTTAATTCAAGCGATGTTCCCTAGAAAAGGTGAATTAGATGAAGAATTTGATACGCTTTACAGAATAACTTTAGGTATGGCAATGTCTATTTGTATAGTAATAATAATTGGGTTTATTTTAGGAAATCCTTCGTTGGGTAGTGCACCATCTTGGGGTAATTCAGATGAGGATAAAGGTTATTTTCAAACCTTTTTTGTTACTGCATCTTTATTACTTATATCTATTTTATTTTTCGTAGCAGGTTGGTATAGAGGCGCTTATCCATGGACTGCAAATATTCATCCAAATCTTGCTAGAGCGCCACCAGGAATACGTATTGAATCGGAATTAGCAGTTGCAGGAAAATACATACCAGCAGAATTAATTGAGTTACAAGGATTAAAACATGATAGAGATAATGTTAAGCGAAAACTATCAGAGGTAGAATCTCGAAAACGTACTGGTAGCTCAGTCATGAAAAAGTATTACGAAAAGAAGGAGAAAAATCTTCTAGCTGATTTAGCAGACATAGATTCAAAAATGGCAGACATAGATCAACAATTCAATAGACCTGCAGAGGGAGAAGGTTTATCTGGCGATGTAATCCAAGAAGGATCTTTACAAACATCAGATGAAGAGGAATAGTTTTGGAATATAAACTTGTAGTAGTAGTTAGAACGGATTTAGGAATATCTAAGGGTAAAATGGCAGCTCAAGTAGCACATGCAGCAGTTAATTGTTCACTCAAAGCAAAAAAATCTGATTTATCAAATTTCAAAGGTTGGTACGGCGACGGTCAAAAAAAAGTAGTTGTCAAAGGCAGTAACGAATCGTCTCTTAAGCAACTTCAACGGCATGCAAGAGACATAGGTTTGATATGTAGTTTAGTAAATGATGCAGGTTTAACTGAAGTAGCACCAGGAACAATTACGTGTTTAGGCATAGGTCCAGCCCCAGACTCTAAAATTGATGAAGTTACAGGAAATTTATCTCTATTCTAAACCCAACGCTTTATTTATCACGTGTGTTTAGAGATTTATGGGTTGGTTTGGTAAAAAGAAGGAAGAAAAGAAAAAATTTGATTATTCAGAAGAAACTAAGGAACTTTTTGCAGAAAGGGATGCTTATTATGCAGAACAACGTCGCAAATTAGGTGGCGGAGATTCAAATCCCGAATTGGCAAATCAAAAACAAGAAACAGAATCTCCATCGCGCAAAGAGGATTTAGAAAATCTTCTAGGAGGTTCAGGTGATTTTAACCCTTACGTGAATAAAGAGGAAGCTTCACCAACGGCATCATCAGGTATTACATCTTCCCAATCAATCCCAGCTTCTTCTTCGGTATACAGTTGCGCTTCATGCGGAAAAGAATTTCAGGAAAAGTGGGGTAAATGTCCATCATGTGGCGGAGACATGAAAAAGGTTGAAACTCAATCTGCAGAGTCTACACCTTCAGCACCATCTCAGAACAGCTCTAGTTCAACACCAATTAATTCTGATGTAGGAGATCCTTTAGACGATCTTCTGGGAGATTTTAGTTCGCCAAAAGAAGAGGACAGCAACAGCAATTCATCTGATGACTTACCGAATAATATTAGAATGGTTGACGATGATGATAGCGGCCCTTCAACAGATTTTGGAACTCAGCGGTCAAGTCATAGTAATCGTAAGAGGGTTAGAAAGGTTAGGAAAGTGAAAAGACCACGTAACCTCTAATAGGATTCAGATGTCAGATTCAGAGAAAGTACAAATACCTGAGGCTGCAAAAGATATAGGAATTGCTCTAGGTAGTGTTCTTTTAGTTTTTCTAATAACATTTGCTTACAGCGGTAATTGGCCACCAATGGTCGTTATTGAATCAGGGTCAATGGAACATACAGATAATTCACTTTATAATGAACCAGGATTTACACACATTGGAACAATAGATACAGGAGATTTAGTAGTAGTAAAAGAAGCCAAAAAGTCAGATATAGTTACTTATTTGCAAGGAAAGAAAACAGATTATAAGAAATATGGAGATTATGGTGATGTGATTGTATATTACAAAAATGGTATTAAAGATATTGATGACGGCCCAGTTACTCCAGTAATTCATAGAGCTATGGCTTGGGTAGATGTATTAGAAGAACCAAAAGATATGGACGGGGACAATATCACAGATTATTATTACATTCCCGAAATTAAAACCTATTTTGGTTCTAAAATAGAGTTTTCTGAAATTGGACTCAGTGGGGGTGCTCATTTGAAGGACCTACAGAATTCAGGATACATTACAAAAGGAGATTCAACAGGAAATCCACATCCTGACCAATTGACTCATAGAGATATCAATAATAATCCAGTACAGCCCGTAGATCCAGACTGGATAATTGGCATGGCAAGAGGTGAATTGCCGTGGTTTGGCTTAATTAAATTAAAAATAACTCAGCCAGAAAATTACGATAAGGCACCATCAGGCTGTAAATCTATGCTTTGGATATCAATAATATTTATTCTAGTAGGGCCTTATACAGTTGGAAAAGTTTTAGAAGTACGAGATCAAAGAGCTAAATTAGCTAAGAAAGGTAAGAGTAAACGTTAATTATAACCAAGTAACGAGCAATTAAGAATGTCTAAATCACCAGCTGCAGCTAAACGCGGAATTCCTTCCAAAGAAAATTTCAAAGAATGGTATCCATTTATTGTTGAGACTGCAGAATTAGTTGATAAAAGATATCCAATCAAAGGAATGGATGTGTGGAGACCATACGGTTGGAAAACTATGAGACTTATTGATAATTTGACTCACGAAGAAATGGAAAGAACAAATCACGAAGAAGTCAATTTTCCACTTTTAATACCTGACGATTTATTAGATAAAGAAAATAAACTAGTTTCATTACTAAAGAAAGCAAGAGAAGCTGGTGTAGACCCTTCAGAATTAAGATTAGAGGATGAAGCTGAAGGTTTTGCCAAAGAAGTTTACTGGATTAAACACGCCGGAGAAACTAAATTAGATAAGCCAATGTTTTTGAGACCGACTAGCGAGACAGCGATGTACACTATGTTTCCGTTATGGATTCGTTCGCATGCTGATTTGCCCCTGAAAACTTATCAAATTGTGAACACTTTTAGATATGAAACTAAGCAGACTCGATCCTTTATTAGAGTTCGTGAGATACATTTCTTTGAAGCCCATACGGCCCATATCGATGAGCAAGATGCTACAAGACAGATTAATGAAGATTTAGAAATCGTGAAGAATTTAATGAATGATTTAAATTTTCCAGTACTCGTAACTAAGAGACCAGTTTGGGACACTTTCCCTGGAGCCTGGTACACCATAGCTATAGATGTAATAATGCCAGATGGTAGAACTTTACAAGTGGCCTCAGTACATCATTACAGAGACCAATGGGCTAAAGCTTTCGACATAAAGTATGAGAGCGAGTCAGGAGGACAAAAGTATGTCCATCAAACGACGTATGGTATGTCTGAAAGATTACTTGGCGCTACAGTAGCAACTCACGGTGATGATAAAGGTTTGATTATGCCTCCCTCAATTGCACCAATTCAAGTAGTAGTGATTCCAATATTGTCTAAGGAAGGGTCAGAAGAAATAGTATCTGCAGCCGAAGAAATTGTCAAGACTTTGAAATCTGAAAGAATTAGAGTAAAATTAGATAATAGAGACATTAGGCCTGGGCAGAAATATTATGATTGGGAAATAAAAGGAGTTCCACTTAGAATAGAACTAGGCCCAAGAGATTTAAAATCAAATTCCTACATGTGTGCTCGAAGAACCGGAGAGAAATGTAGTTATAGCTTAGGAGATTTAGTAAACTCTGTAAAGAAAGAATTGGATTCAGTTAATGAGCATATGAAAGAAGCTGCTAACACACATTTCAATAAACACATTAAACAGATGCCAAGCATAGAAATAGTAGGTTCGAATATTTCAATTGAAACCAATTTAGAAGATGGATTTGTTTATGAAATGCCGTTTGAAGGGAACGATGCACAAGCTGAATTAATTGAAAATGAAACTGGTTTTTCATTTTTAGGAGAATCAACAACACCTTATTCTAAAGAGAGAAAATGTTTGGTTACAGGTAAGTATACAATTAATAGGATTTTCCTAGCTAAAACTTACTAAGATAGATAAAATAAGTGCTTGAGTCAGACTTTATATACAGTCTGTGACAATGTTTATGTCCGACAGTAGAATCACTTGTGGTTCAAAACTGTCAGAAAGAGGACGCAACCATGGAACACAGAATAGAAAAGAACGATGAGGGAGTTTCCCCAGTTATTGCCGTTATTTTAATGGTGGCAATTACAGTTGTTTTGGCAGCTGTGCTGTACGTTTGGGCAGCCAGTTTCTTAGAACAAGGAGAATCAGCCCCTATAGGCACATTCTACACAACAAAAGATAGTCAGAATAACTATTTCGTAGAAGTGATTAAAGTAAGCAAACAAGAAGACTTGCTAGGATTTAGCTTCTTCTTGAAAGACGGATCTGGATCGACTTATGTCGGTGGCAACGGCTTTGGTGAAGTTGCTATGCAATTCCAGGGCGGTGACGAGATGGGTATAGATATGACCTATAACGGAGATGATGATGCATTAAAGAGCAGGGCAACCAATGTCTCAAATGACGATGGTACTGATTTCCCAGTTCATTTCTCCGATAACGACCGCGACGGCAAATTGTCTGCTGGAGACCAATTCACAGTATATGGACCAGACTCTGGTCCAGCACGAAGTGACTGGAAACTAGACATTCAGTTTGATGCAACCGGAGACATTATTGGCTCCGCTAGATTACCATAAGTAGTCTAGATAGGAAATGTAGCGTTAGGTAGGGGATTTTGTTCCCCTATCTCTCGGTTACGACTTTTTTTACTTTTATTTTTTTACTAGCGAAGCTTTTATTTTTATCTCTTAATCATTATGATTAGGAGTTAGTACAGAATAATGAAGAAAATAAGCTTAATCTTAATCACATTTCTTTTGATTACAGGAGTTTCAGGATCTTATGGTTATTTTGTATACATTTATGATAATGATAATTCTAGTTCCGAAAATGCTATAATTAGTGATGAAATAGTAGAAGAAGAGCAATCTGAGACTTCTCAGAATCAAACAGTAAGTAATGAAACGGAAGAACCTAAAGAGGAAGAGTTACCTTTTGATGTGGTTGGCATCTTTAAATGTATTGAAATAGATTCTGAGCAAAGGTGCTGGCAAACTCACGAACCAAGTCAATCAATCTCAGGTTCTTCTGTTCCTTTAGTTGTTGATTTACATGGTTATGGATTTAATTCAACAGAACACAGAAGAATTTCAGATTTTGATGAGATAACAAGTGATGAAAATGCAGTAGTAATCTATCCAGATGCTCTAGATTTTTCATGGAATTCGGGCTGGTGTTGTGGAGCATCAAAAGATCAAGAGCGTGATGATATAGGCTTCATTCTTAAAATGATTGACATAGCTATTGATTTCCATAATATTGATGATACTAGAATATATGCTACAGGATGGTCAAATGGGTGTGCAATGGCTCAAGCTCTTGCTAATAAGGCAAGCGATGTATTTGCCTCTGTAGGATGTATGTCTTGGTATCTCTTACAAGAAGCAGATAATAGTTATTCTCCAATTCCTATAATTGAACTTCACGGTATTTTAGATTTAGTAATTCCCTATGCTTCTGATGTCAACGGCGGTTTAGTCCATGGTCATGTTCCTTCGTTAGAAACCGCATCTGGAGCCATTCAAAATATGTATAACTGGAAGGAAATGAATGGCTGTAATGGAAATTTTCCTGATGTTAATGAACAAAATACGTTTTATTCAGTTCAGGGTTTTAACGACTGCGAAAATAATGCCCAAGTAAGATTAGTTACCTTGAATGCTCACGGTCATAATCCTTATTCTGAAGATGCTCAGCAAGAAAGCACAGGAACTTTTCTTCCTGGAAGCCAGGTACCTATATCTACATCTCAGATAGCCTGGGAATTTATTAGCCAACATTCCAAATGATGTCTTTTAAGACATAAATGATATTCTCTTTAAAAGAGACCTTTGCCCTATCAATTTAAGGTTCTATGACCTTTTAGACCTATAGCTAACGTATGCCAATCCACCAACAAGACCTACAACTACAAGCGCAATCATTCTGAATGAATTGCCGTCGTCATCAGATTCCGAACTAACTGATATGGTTATAGATTTTTCATTATTTGTAGTATCTACTTCATTAAGAGTTACGGAGGGATCTATAGCCACTCTTAATGGGTGAGAGCCTTTGGTTGCAGTCCATGTTGCTGTAACAGTAACTTCTTCATTATCATTACCATCAAAGACTATTGTAGTCACGTTGAATGGTTCATCTCCATTGTAAAACACAATTGGAACATTCTGGATTCCAGTATTATTCACCAAATTGGTAATTTTAGCAGTTAGTGTTACTTCAGTCCCTTCTACAGGAACTTCAGGATTCCATAATAGTTCAGACACTATAAAGTCTGGACTCTGGGCTTCAATTGGTGTAACTTCTATATCAAAAGTATGTGTAATATCATTTAACTGATTATTAATTCCATCAGTCCAAGAAACACTTACACTGAAAGTTTCTTTATCATTGACAGCAACTGTTTGGTCAGGAGTTATTTTTAACTCAGAAGTTACGTTATCTCCGTAGTTAACTTCCCAATCACTTGGAACAAATTCAGCAGTCCAATTACTTGGAATATTATCTATATTGAAATTGTAAAGCGTATTTAGATGTCCGTTTGACGTTCCATTGAATTTGAAGGTAACTGTTTGGCCTAGCGCCACATTAGCTTCTGTTCTATCGACATTTACTTCAATTCCTCTCATTAGTTTCTTTTCAAGAGTTTCATTTTGGAGAATTCCATCTTTATCATCAGTAATGTTTGCATTACCATTCAGATTGTAAACATAGTCTTGCTCACCAGCTAAATCTTCGTATTTACCAACCAAATTGTAGATTCCATCGGGAACAACAATATCAATAATTCCATTATTAAGTTCAACTTCGAAGCTGAAATTTGCACCTTCCATATCTAATTCATCAAAATTAATAACTTCAGAATCGACTGATGATAGGTAAGTCTGTTTGAAGTTGACACCTCTATTTAGAGAGACATTTAGGTTTAATGCTCCTTCTAATTCCAGTTGTGCAATATCCACATAGCTAGTGGCTTCATTTGTATAAATCCAATATTGATATGCTCCGGTGTAGAGATAAAGTTCGTACTCTCCATTTTCATCGGCAGTTGTATTAAATTGTATATTACTGCCACCCATGTTCCATATTTCGATTTCAGAATTTGGCAATAAATCGTCGGTATCAGCTACACCATTAAAATCGCGATCATAAAATACATTACCTGATAGTTTAACTCTCCAGTCAGCCTCTCTCTTAAAAGTCTGATTTTCTTTTCCAGCTTTCACATTAAGATTTTGTGAATTTAATACGAAACGTTCATTATTTCCGTCTTCAAAATGAGTCATTTCTACTTCGTAATTTCTTGGAATCAAATCTGTAATAGAAATAGTTCCATTTTCATCGGTAGTAAATATTTCTTCATAGTCCGCAAAATCATTAGTAAATTTGACGTTAGCGTTAGAGACAGGCAATTTACTTCCGGTGGCATTTGTGTAAGTTACTTCTAAAGTAACATTAACAGAAATAGGATTTAGAGAAATAGTATACTTGTCAGTATCTCCATCAATCATAAAGTTTTCTTCAAATAATTCGTATCCTTCTAAATTAACGATAACCGAATATTCACCATTTGGTAAGTCAATTCTACCATAATCGCCGTATCCGAAAAGCCCTTCATCGGCAGTAGTTTCAGCAAAGAAAATCACACCCTCTTCAGATTCAAATTGGATATTAATTGAATCATCTTGAATCAAGTCACCGTCAGAGGAAGAAATAACTTCACCTCTAAAGTTTCCTTCATCTTTCAAGCTTAAGTTATAATTTTTTGGCTCATTCAGTAAGAGATTACCTATGAAACTGTAGTGTAAGCTAGGAGCTCCATCTTGGAAACTAACGTAGTAATTACCTTCGGGTAGGCTGCCGGAGTAGCCATCAAACTTTGTTATCTCAAAAGTAGTTGCATTAGTGTGGTCGTTAACAGGACTAAAAGTTACGAATCCAGCCTCCGCATCATCATTTAATGTTGCAATTCCACTAATATCATATTTCTTTTCAGCACTGATATTTCCTAAATTAGCATATTCTTGACCAATATCAATTTCAGTTTGTCCTGCAGCAAAATATCTAGTTCCATTTTCACTATAAGTAAAAAAGTAAAGATAATTATCAGGCGGTAAAAGGACATCTACTAAATTTCCGTTTCCATCAGTTGTAAAGTTTAAGAAATATGCAGGATCCGTAATTGGTGAAAATGAAATACTAGCATTAGGGATTCCATTATCTTCAAACATAAATTTAGCATCAACATTTGTAGGGATTCTAGACATTTCTACGACCAATTCTTTTAATGTATTTAAGTCAAAACTATCGATTTCTTCTCTTGTATCGTTTGTTTCGGTTGAGACTTCATAGATTGTTTCAAGATTATATCCATATTTTTGTGCGTTTACTTCATATAAGTTGATAGGTAATATATTTTCTGTGCCAGGGCTTTCAGCCCAGATAGTTAGTTTACCTGTAGTTCCATCAAGAGTTACTAGCCCTTCCAAAGGAATTTCATTACCTAAATGCTCTTCATACATTGAAATTATTGCATTTTGGCCATAGGTCGAAGAAAGATTTTCATTTTCATCCTTATCATTTAAAATTACAGGTTGTAAAGCAACAAGGTTTTGCCCTTCACCTCCAATGAGAGCATATGCATTGTAAACTCCAGCAGGTAAAATGAATTCATAGAATCCATCTAATCCACTCTGTGTAGTTACACTTCCGCCAGATTCAGAGTCAAATATAATTTTTATATTTTCAAATCCTTTTTCGCCCTCATCGAGAATTTTACTTCCGTTAACGTCTTCAAAGAGCCTTCCATCAATGGCGTACCCTGCGCTCATAGAAGCAGCTAGTGGAGTTGCAATGGTATTGCTGTCAATCCGTTCTAGATATGCAAGCGTATCATTTCCTTTTTCATGTATAGTGAATAAGTCATAGGTTCCTTGAGGCAGTACTGTAGCAAAATATCCATTATCATTGGTATATACATTATATGAGTCAAGTAGATTTACATTTCTTATAGAAATTTGCTCGTTAGCAATACCATTGTTATTATGAGTTAAAGTTCCCTCCAGTCTGAAACCATTACGTAAAGTGGCGTCATACCCTTTGGAAGTTCCTTTTTCAAGAACAATATCTACACTATTGTTTTCCCAGCTTATCGTACCATCAGCTAGCAATCCTTCAGTATCTAGTCTTAAGGTATAGTTTCCAGGAAGTAGTTTTTCAAAACAAAAAGATACTGATCGCCCATCGTCTTCATCAGGACAATCAGAAGCCTGCAAATAGTTTTGACTAAAGAATTGACTTTCTACAAGACTATCATTTGTATGGTCGTACAGAGAAACTGTAATTTGCGTATTTCCGACTTCATCGCTTGTTTCAAATTGTCCCCATATTGTACTTGGCTCAAGAGATTCACTAATTTCAATTTCTTGGCCTGCCCTTGTTGCAGAAGCTCCAACGTATGATCCTAATACAATTTCATGTTCTTCTACTACGGTAGTTACAGTATATTCTCCAGGAGCTAGGCCCAAGAATTCATACCTTCCATTTGCATTAGTGTTTACAATTGTTTCTATTCCTGAACGGATATTCGTCGCTTTAATTGGAGTAATTGGAAGAGCTTCATCTACACTGCCACTAAATGTTCCATCCTTATCCATATCCCAGAATAATCGTCCAGTAATATTAGTAGGTTCAACTTCTATGTCAATATTGAACGTAGAATTGACATTAGTATATCTCATTGCAGCTTCCTCTGAGATATTTACTTTTAGAAGATCATCAGCACTTGTTCCGGTTAAAATATTATTACTAACTTTTGTAATTTTTTCTTGGTCAGAAGTTAGTTCACCTAGTGAAACCATTATAGTGATGTTGCCAGCAACGGACAGTACTGAATAATCACCATTTTCATCAGTAGTAGTTCTTCCGTGAGGAATACCAAATTCATCTAGAAGAGTAACATCTGCACTAGCTACAGGATCTCCGTTCGGAGTTGTCACAGTTCCTTGAATGGTAGCTCCATCATAATACTTCAACATTCTTAGTTGAGTGCCTGCAGACTTTACTAATTTAAAATGGGTCATGTTCCATCCAGGAGCAGGACTTTTTCCTTCCTGAGCTATAGCTCCGGTTATGCCTGGAATTCCGTCTTCTATCGGACGCCCAATATCTGGAGCAGACCAACCTATGAATGCTCTAAAGAACATCGAGTTCAAAAATTTCTCTTTGTAAACAAGGACGTCAGCTTCTATAGTTAAAGAGGGGTTAACTTCCAATAAATCATTAATTTCTTCGACAGGCAATGTCTGCCCATTAGATAAAGTATACTGAACTTCTACAAAATCATTAATGTTATAATCAGCCAAACTAATTGGAGCGTACAAGATTCCCGTCTGTCCGGGTTTTGGACCATAAGCCATCATTCTTGTGTCTGCAGCAAAATACCGAATAGATTTGCCTGTAAGTTGTTCCATTTCCCATAGTAAATCTGAAATAGTAACAATATCCATAGTCATTAAAATTGGATTTCCAGTTCTTATTGCAGCATTTCGGTTGTTTATATCTATCTTATCGCCTTCTGAATTTTCAGTTTGGGGATATAGTTCAACATAATCACTAGGATTTGATACAATATGTTCAAATGCAGAAACGTTTTCTTCGTTTAAGTATCCATCTAATAGTTTTTCTCTTACATCAGAATTGAATTTATCAGAATCTCTGTCTACCTCAGTTTCTAATATTCTGTAAAGAAGAAGAGACATTGCTTCATGCTCGGATTGAGAAGCAATGAAATTACCTGCAATTTGATAGCCAAACTGGAAATTATCTGCAACAGTAGGGTGTTCTCCGATGTCAATTGCCCAGAATCCGTAATCCCACCAAGCCATAAATCCAGGCCTATCTTCAGGATTCTTTTCCGTATCTTGCTCAGCTAACCATTCCAGTCCATCAATCCAGTAGTCTGAAGGGAAAGATGGTCCAGTATTACCCATATACCACAATTGGCCAGAGCTTAAGTTAGTAGTATACATCCCTGAAGTTCCTCCGGGGTAAAGTGTATCGTTATTTCTTTCTCCATAATCGAATTCTTCGGGTCTAAAAAAATCGTAGCTAAGGAAATTGTAAATATCAGCATCGTGTTCTTTTTTATCTTCAAAAGGAACTCCAGCATCATAACCGTAGAAGGTGTTTGGTAAGAAAATAAATAGTCCAACGAAAAGAGCTACTAACGGTCTTTTCATTTCAAATGATTTTCTCAATCCACTTATCCTATCACGAAAGCGGTATTGATCGATATCTTGAGCATCCATGTGACCAATAACCATAATCAATACAATCAATATAGTTGCAGTTAACAGTCCAACAAGTACGCTTATTGTGAAGAAGAACCAGAACCCAATAGCAAGAGAAAGTAATGATAATCCATAGAACATGTTTCCGCGTTTTCCCCAATAGCTGGTCCATATTTTCAAGACTGATGGGAAATCAGCCCATTGAATAATTAGCCAAGTTATCCATCCACTTATTATTGAGACAACAGGCGCTGCATTGAAAATAAAACGAACGGCAGATTGAGCCATAAACAGAGATACAAGAGCCCAAATCATAACAAAAAGATAATCTTTTTTCCACATACTTTGGTTGAAAAGTTGGTACGCCATCCATATAACACCAGAAATAGCCAGCCAAATTGAAACGGGACCAAATGCAAAGACAAAATCTGCAAATTCAGGAGGCTGCGCTTCTGCAATAGTATTGAAAAGTTTAGTTCTTACAAAGTAACCTTGTCCGCTGAATAGTAAAAATCCAAGTTCAGTGAAAACATAAGTTAGCAACAAATAGAAAACTGTAGCAACTAGTGCTGAGCTTCCAATAACTAGTAGCCAAGGCAAGTCCCTAGTAGTAACCATCAACACAGACATTATGATGTATCCTAGCAAGATATAAGCTGGAGCTTCCCACCAGACATCAATGAATCCCATAGTTTGATAGTAAGGATAAGATAAGAGAACAGGTAACCCTAAGGTAATTAATCCAATCATTCCTATACATAAACTATCAATTCTTCTGAAAGCGTTTATCAACATTTGGAAGCCGATATAGATGGCAATGATAGCCATAATGTAAGGGAAACCTTTCCAACTCATAGCAATCATAGCTATAGTCATACCAGCTAATCCTGCATAACCTAACGCTACACGTTCATTTCTTACAAGTTCACTCATTCCTTGCTTAATGCTGTCGAAATTAGTCCAATTGGAAACCCATTTCCTATCATTTGAGATAGTTAATGCCCTCATAAAGAAAAAGAAAGTAGTAGTTCCGAAAAGAATGATGTAAGAATCGTGATCAGCTAAAGCTAAACTTGAATGACTTACATGACTAGCATTAACTCCAATTAAGAAAGCCCCAATTAATCCAGCTTCTTTACCAAATTGAGCCCTTCCTATGGCATAAACTGGGAAAACAATTAATGCGCCATAAATTGCAGGTAAAACTTGCATGGTCCACCAGATAGAATCTTCTGTTGTTGAGAAGAATGGGGAAAGAATAAGTCCAACGATTGCAATTGACCAATCAAAAAGAGGAGGTCGGTTATTATTTGCACCATATGGATAGTTAAGCATTGGATCACGTTCTAAATGTTCACCATTTTCAACTACATAATCAACAACATGTTTGTGATAGTAAGGATCACTTCCTCCAGTTAATTGATAACCATCCTCAGTTGCAGGTTCAGCAGTCCAAGCCGTTCTAATGTAAAGAGAAAATACAAAAATTAGAATTAATAATCCTACAGTTCTCCAGTCTACTTTACTGGATTTTATGGAGGTTCCCACTTTCTCATTATCTGCAGAAGATCTTCTGCTGATAGAAGGAGTTGGGCGATTCTTGAAGCGACTCTTTACCTTAGAGTCACGTCGACGACGTGTTTGTCTTGCCATTGATGTTGTGTCCTTTCTGCCTCTTAAAAATCAGAGACGGGTTGGGCGCCACTCGGATGGTTATATAAGCTCTGCCCTAAAATCAGCTTTAAATCGTGCTTACAGCGAAGGTTGTATTTCACCAATACAGTTTCCAAAACCAATCTTGTATCCTTTACCTCTACAAAATCCTTTCAGAGTTACAATGTCTCCATCTTCCAGAAAAGCTCTTTTTTCGCCGTTAGGAAGTGTTATTGGTTCCTTCCCTCCCCAAGCTATTTCAAGCATAGATCCTCGGCTATCTTTATTAGGTCCAGATATAGTACCACTAGCTAGTAAATCTCCAGTTCGAAGATTACATCCAGTAATGGTATGATGGGCAATTTGTTGTGCCATATTCCAATATAAATAATTGTAATTAGTTTTAGAAATGATATACGATTCTTTCATCTCTTTAGTCTGTAAATGTATTTCTAATTCAATATCGAAATTATGGTCGTTTTTATTTTTAAGATAATCAAATGGTTCAGGCTCTTGTTTAGGGCTGCTGCACCTAAATGGTTCTAATGCCTCCAAAGTAATAATCCACGGTGAAATAGAGGTTACGAAGTTCTTCGCCAAAAAAGGACCAAGCGGAATGTATTCCCAGGTTTGCACATCTCTAGCAGACCAATCGTTAATTAGAGCCAATCCAAAAACATGATTTTCAGCCTCATCGACGGGTATAGGTTCACTAAGAGAATTTCCAGAACCAATCAAAACACCCATTTCAAGTTCAAAATCTAATCTTTTGCAGTCACCAAAGACAGGATTATCTGAGTTAGGAGGTTTAGTTTGACCTTTTGGCCTCACAATGCCAGTTTCACTAAGGACAACAGATGATGCGCGGCCATGATAACCTACTGGTAAGTGAAGCCAATTTGGCATTAGTGCCGCATCAGGGCCTCTGAACATAGTGCCGACATTAGTTGCATGCTCTCTTGAGGAGTAAAAATCAGTGTAATCTCCGATATCAATTGGTAATTCCATATTGACGTTTTCTTTTGAAATTACAGCGATTTTTCGTAATTCTTTATTGTCACGTAATGTAGGGTTATCCACACTTAAGACTTCACTAATTTTCATTCTGGTTTCTTTCCATGCATTCCTTTCCATTGACATAAATGCATTCAATGTTGGTTCGTGGAAAATATCAGTCCCTTCAATTTCGGTACCTTCAAAAATTCCAGCTTCATCTAAATAAGCTAAATCTATTATGAAATCTCCAATTGCAGTTACAACGTGTAAGTCTCCGCCATCTTTTGGACTACAAACTCCAAAAGGTATATTCTGTATGGGGAAATCAGAATTTTCGTCTACTTCTATCCAAGATTTTAGATTCGAATCGTGTGTTTTGTCCATTACATCCATCCTAATTGTTTTAAGTCATCCATGGGCTCTTGAAAAGAGCAACTGCCAAATGAAATTCCATTGTTTTGTCTGCTTTTTTCAATCGTTTCGTTTTTAATTTCAAATCGAGAATCTCGATCATCTCTCACTTTCCATATCATTTTGTCCTCTAAAAATTCAAAATCTTCTTCGTTTTGGCAATCAATCATGTGAGCTATTAAGATAAACATTCTAAATTTTTCTTGTTCATTATCGGGTTTAGGAAATGTCGTAGCGAGTGCACTCGCGCTGAACATATTTATGAATCCATGCATTTCAGTGTCATATTCGCTGGAATGATGCCTTATCGGATGATGTAATCCGGCAGTAAATTTGAGTGGTACTTGGCAGATACTACAATTTTGTATCATTGCTGCGACTTGTTCTACAGATGGAAAGGCCTCTTTTGTAATACCTCCACATCTTAACTTAATTCCAGTTTTTTTTAATGTAGAAATCATTTCAATAGTAGGTGTAATCTTCTCATCCCAA
>MIZB01000242.1_pt1 | contig 16926 bp, 8 predicted proteins | sample 888171 | NCBI WGS metagenome assembly MIZB01 (sample SAMN05440186, study PRJNA335308) | marine metagenome | isolation source: marine water
GGATGGAATGCCTGATGGTTGGGAAGATTTTTACTCTGATAGGGTTCCTGATGGCTGTGGATTGAATCCAACAGTTGGGAGTGATAAGTTTGGTGATCCCGATTCTGATGGTTCTGATAATCTTCGTGAATATCAAGAAGGTACTAATCCTTGTGATGCCGACAGCGATGATGATGGAGATCCAGATGGTGAGGACCCACCTCCTTTGGAACCCGGTGAGCCTCCTGGAACAAATCCAGACACTGGAGCTACGGATGGTAATGTTACAATTTACGAAATTTTTGACCCCGTTTTGGGAAGTCTCAAGCGTTGGTCTTCTCTAAATGGTTTGTATTACGATAGTGCTAACAGTAATCCATATACGATGTATAATTACGACACTACAAAAACAGAGATATTTCCTACGAATTATGAAGGATATTCACAAATTTTTGAAGGTTGGATTTGGATGGGTATCACAGTTACAGATTCTAGTTATACTATGATTCCTTCTGTATCGCCAGATGCTGAAATAATAGATTATGATTCTAATGCTACTGGAGTTACTATACAATTTTTCAAAGACGGGGCAGATAATTATTATGTTCAGTCTAACCAAGATGCTACCATTGATTTAAAGTACAGAATGGGTACAAATGGCTCATATTTCAATAGAGAAATATCGGATGATTTGACTTTAGATGATATGCCTGAAGAGGTAATAATCCCAATTACTGGTGAAAGTGAAGTTAAAGAAAATGTTAGAGAATTTTTGCAATACAGACATGACAATGGAACCATTGCAAATGAACCATTGTACTGGTTATGGCCTGAAAATGGAACTCCTGAAACTAATTTAGCTTTAATAATTGATAATTTAACTTGGTATTTTTCAGCTTTCATTGAAGGAGATGGTGATGTTCCCGATCCTGAGTCCCCATGGGATGTTTACCAGTCAATTTGTATAAATGGAATTGGAGCTTGTAGACATCGATCATTTGGTTTCTTTGTGACTGCTCTTGCTCTTGGTGCACCAACACGATATATTTCTAACGAGGCTCATGCATTTGTTGAAGTTTATGTTCCTGAGGATAATGAAACGTTTTCCACAAGTCATTGGATGAGGATTAACTTAGGTGGAACTGGAGGCAGTAATACCTTAGAAAGACCTGATGAAGAGGAAGATGACGGCGATACTTTTAATTTTGATGAAATGGATCCTGATGATATTGATAATATGACTGGAGATCTAGTTACAATAGTGATTGAAAGTTATTCACCTACAGAAGTAGATAAAGGAGAAATAATTAGAATTCAAGGATACGTTGAAGATGAGAATGGAACTCGCTTACCTAGTTTTGAAATTGGGTTTGGAATGTGGGATAAAGAGCATGTTGAACCTGCGTTTGAAATAGGTCAAACTTTAACTGATTCTTCAGGTAATTTTGATTTTAATATTACTGATTTTTTGGCAGCAACTCCAGGAGATAATGAGATTTATGCCGCATCTTACAAGCAAGGGTTTTTGGGAGTAGATGGTCCTAAGGAAATAGAAATATATTCTAATTCAACATTTATCCTAGATAATCCTGAATCAGTAGGTAAAGGTCAAGACTTGATAGTTTCTGGAACATTACTTGATGTTGGAGGAGTTCCGGTTGAAGGTAAGACTCTGACAATTTATTTATGGGAAGATCCATATTTTGGAAGTCCTAACTGTAATAATAGTTGGCCAGCTATACTTTGTAACATAGGAGAACTCGGTGGTGAACCAGTTACTGACGAGTTTGGTAATTTTGTCTTTAGTTGGACAGTTCCAGAGGATGGCGAGCCATCTGCAGACACAGATTACCACATTTATGTTGCGTATGATAGTTCAGATGATGATTATGTGTATTCAACGAGTCAGTCTACAGATTTAATAATTCTTGATTCTACTGTAAATTTAACTGCTGAATTAGAACCGAATAAAGAATATATAGGAAATACTTTTTGGGTTAATGGAACCGTTGGCGATGTGGCAATATCTAATGGTAGTATTAGCATTGAAATGGTAGGCTTTGAGTTAGCTGAATTTAGTGTAACTCAAGTTAATTGGACTACTGAGCTATTTATTCCAACAGATTTTGCAGCTGGTAATTATACAGTAATAGTCACTTTTGACAGTGAAAGTGTGACTTTACCTGATGAGAGGATAAATCTTGATTTCACAGTTCTTGGTACAAGTAATATTATTTTAGATTCTGATTCTTTAAAGGTTACTAGAGGAGAAAACGTAACTTTGGAAGGTGAATTAAACGATCACTTAGGTCAGCCTTTAGCGGAGCAGAGTGTTAATTTGGTATGGGATGGTATTGCAATTGCAACAGTCACTACTGAAACTGATGGCGATTTTGTTTACGTTCATAATATTCCAGCCGATCATGCTTTAGGAAATGTGACTTGGTCTGCAGAATTTATTGGTAATGATCTCCATTCAGGTTCTTCGGAATCACAAACATCTATTATTTTCCAACAAACTGTGCTCTCATTGCAATCAGACAATATACACTTTTATGCAGGAGAAACCATGATTGTTAGTGGTAGTTTAACATTAGATAATGGTACTTTAATTCCAGGAACTTTAGGACTTTATTTTAATGATGTGTATCTAGAGTCATTCCAAACTAATGGAAGCTTTAGTTTTGAATATGTTCCAGACTCAACATATTTGGATGTTGGTCTTCAAACTATACAGGTTAAGTATTCTGAAAAAGACTATAATCTTGAAGATACAGCATCAGTAGATGTATATTTACATAGAAAGGTATTTTTAACTACAGAAGAGCAAGAAGTTTTACGGGATACAACTGTCCAAATTCAAGGTTTTGCTAGAGATGAATCTTCTTTTGGTATTTCAGGCCTTGAACTTTCGTTTGTTTGGGGTGATAATACTCTTGATGAGACATCAACAACTAATTTCGGTGGTTCTTATTCAAAAGAATACTTGATTCCTAATGCTCAGTTATTAGGTAAAGTGGTAATTCAAGTAATATTTGATAATACGACCTCACCTTTCCATGATAATGCTACTCATGAAGTTGAGTTTACTGTATGGTCTGAAACAGTAATATCTCTTCCAGACATTGAAATAGTTAGAGGTGAATCAATCTGGTTTAATGGAACTATTTTTGATGATAGGGATCAACCAGTTGAGGAAATTGAAGTAAATATCTTTTGGAATGAAGATTATATTAACAGAGTAACGGGAGATTCTAATGGTTCTTTTAGTTTTGTATGTGAAGATGATTGGGAATGTTCGGAATCTGATCATCCTGTGGGAATTATACCTGTTGAATTAGACTTTGGAGGAATAGGTTATTACCGACCTTCAAATTATATTGCTAATTATACGATATGGGGAAGCACCAATATTTCAATTAGTGATTTTTCAGAGATAGTTATTGCAGGTAACAATGTAACCTTTTCAGGATTTATCGAGAATGATTTAGGTGTACCTTTAGATAGAGATATTACAGTTCGCTGGGACGGAATAACAAGAACTACCGTAACTTCAATTAATGGAGAATTTTCAGGTACATTTGTACTTCCTCAGAATACTTTGGCAGACAATCATACTTTGTCGGTTGTTGTTGATGATCAGAATTTCCTCAGAGGTTCTTCTGACAGTGTTGAAATATTAGTAATGAGGGAGACTGAGGTCACAGTGCAGTGGCTTGGTGGATTTAGAAATTCGAGTTCATTGGTCTCTGGTTATCTTCGTGATGTGGTAGGCATAGGGTTGACAGGCCATCAATTAGACATTTATTTTGATGGTGAACTTATTGGAAATGTAACTTCCGGAGAATCGGGTATGTTCTCTTATGATATTTTTATTGATCCAAGTACTGAACTTGGAGAACATAACGTGGAAGTGAATTTTGCAGGTTCTTATTTCTACATAGATTCTAGTTCAGATTCTAGTTCAGATATTCTTGCAAGAACTTCTTTTAGCTCAGAACCTAAAGAAGTTTTACGTTTACAGGAATTCATTTTGAGTTCATATTTGTTTGATGATTTAGGAGAACCAATGGTAGGTCAAATGGTAAATGTTACTTTCGGAAATATTAAGTATCCATTAATCGTAGATTCAACAGGACTTGTTGAAAAGAATTTGACGCTTACACCAGATTATGATTTGGGTAATTATGTTGCTTATTGGGATTATACTGGCTACGGTTACTACTTACCGACAACACAGCAACAAACAGTTACTGTAATGGCTTTGACTAGTATTAGTATAGAATCCGATAAAGATGTAATCGTTGGAGAAACATTTAGTTTTACTGGAAGAATAATTGATGATATGGATGAACCATTGAGCACAGAATTAAATTTCTATTTCCATGGTCAATTTGTAGATACCTTGGTTACCGATGGTGATGGTAAATTCTATTATGAATATAAGGTTCCAACAGACAGTGATGCTGGACCAAATGCAATTTCAGTTCATTATATCTCTGAAGGATTTTACCGAGCTTCTTCATCTACATGGCAACTACAAGTATATCATAATACTAGAATAGTAATGGATGATTTTGAAGGTATTTTAGATACCACTGTGCCGATTGTTGGTTATGCTTATGATAAAGCCGATAGACCGATAAGTAATCTAAGTATAAGATTAGTCTTGGATTCTGGTTTCCCGATAGATGGCATAACTGATAGTAATGGAAAGTTCACGATACCTTTACCATTGCCATTTGGTTTAGAATTAGGTAATCATAATTTAACTGCTACTTTTGCAGGTAATGATTATTACATAACTAATTTTACAACTTCTAAGATTCATATCAAAGGTGAAACCCAAATATTTTTGGATATACCTAATAGTTTAGAATATCAGCAACCTTACTCTGGTGCAATAAGTTTGAGAATGTATGATGGAACACCAGTGTCTGGTGCTTCGTTATTGGTTAAACTTGAGCCTGAAGGTATGACCTTTATGGTAATTACAGATTTGAATGGAACTGCTAATTTTGATTCTGTTTTCTCAGGCAACATGACCATTCCAATGGTTGTAAAGGTAACATATACAGGTAGTGAAAATTATGTAGGTAATGAAATAGAATCTACGATAGTATATAGACCACCTGTAGAGCAATCTAACTACTCTTTTTGGATTGTAATGGCTGCATCCTTAGTTGGAGCGTCTGGTGTTGTTTTGGGATGGAAATGGTATCGAGAAAGACATTTAAGAGAAATTCAAAGAATACTGGAAGCCACAGCTTCAGCATTAGAGGCTAATATGGATTATCGTGATTCAATTGTATATTCTTACAAAGAAATGTGTAAGATTCTCAACGGTTATGGATATCTAAGACGTCATTTTGAAACAGTAAGAGAGTTTCAACATGCATTGCAAGAGGCTTTGTCTCTTGACCATGAATCAGTAGCTCGACTTACATTATTATACGAAGAGGCTGATTACACTACAAAGAGTTTAGATGATGATCATAGATTGAATGCAGTTTCATCACTAAGGACAGTCATCCAAAGTTTGGATGATTATAGTAAGAAAGAGGAATAGATGCCCATATCTAGCCGTTCAGGTGTAATTTTCTTATTTGTTACAATTTTAATTTGTGTTCTTGTATTATTTCCAATATTGCAATATGTTGTTGAAAGAGATCCTCAACTTTCGGCTTATGACGAAGATTGGAATGATATATCTAATTTTAGAATGGCCTTAGAAGAACAAGGTGAAACGTCATATAATGTGAGTGCAATCTTATCTAATCCTGCAGTTTTGGATGAGATTGATGATCCTTCTTCGACTTTGTTGATAATTGCAGGTACAGAATCACCCTATTCTAACTTGGAATTAGAGATATTAGTTAGATATATGGAAAATGGAGGAAGTATTCTAGTATTTGGAGATTTTGATTATTCAAATACTATTGCAGGGTTATTTGCTATAGAATATGTTGAACATAGACTTTGGGATCAAAATTATCGTGGTAATGTGTCTTTAATTGAGACAACTGCATACATTCGTGATTCAGTCAGTGGAGATGAATCTTACAGTTTATTATTAAATGAACCTGTAGCGATTAAAGATCTTCAGTCAGCCAAAGTTAATTTTTGGAGTTCTGGATTTGAGGTGCGCAGGCAGACTATAATGTCTACTTCAGGTAGCTCTTGGATTGATTCCGATGATGATGGAGCTATTACACCTGAGGATGAAGCAGCTCCACCGTCTGGTTTTGCACTAGGAATGCGTTTTGATATGGGTCCTAGAACAGAACCTCTTGGTTCGGCAGTTTTTATTTCAGACTCGAGTTTACCAATTAATGAAATGTGGAATGAAAATCAGAATTCACTTTTTTTAAAGGCTTTAGTCAAATCGATGGTTGGTTCAAACGGTGTTATTCTATTTGATGAGTCTCGCCACACACAGGATTCATTTGGAGCTAGTTTATTTCAGGCTGCTTTAGGTTTTTATTTTTTATTATCAGGAGATACACTAATTCTTCAAGTAATACGATTAAATGTCTTGGTAGCAGTTATAATTCTTACCATGGCTCTCTCTTTACGACAACCTGAACCTAGTCGTTGGTATCATATCTTTGATATTATGCGCCCTCGCCCTTTCCGCTCTTATGGTCACAATATTGATAATGGAATATTAGCTTTGCAGGAAGTATTTTTAGAACGTATTAGGTTAAAGTATCAAATTTATGAATTTGATGATAAGTCAAGAAAAGAGAGATTAACTATATTGCCAAATTTACTTAGGAATTATAATATACCCTTAGATGATGATTTTAAGATGCTTCTTGGTGCACCTACGCAGATAAGGCCTAACGACCTTCGAAGTATTGCTAAAAAGTTGAGTACGTGGTAATTTGAGCGAAAATAAAAGTAAATCGAAAGAGGAGCTCTCAATAACTGAGACTGAAAAAGCAGCCAAAACAATATCTGATGAAGTATCAAATGTTGTTTTAGGTAAGGAACCGACTATTGAAATGTTGATGGCAGGTGTTCTAGCAAATGGCAACATATTGTTTGAGGATTTTCCAGGTCTTGCAAAGACCTTAATGTCTAATACATTAGCAGATGCACTTGGATGTGAGTTCAAACGAATACAGTTTACTCCAGATCTTCTTCCAGCAGATATAACTGGTTCATATTTCTATGATCCTGAAAAGAATAAGTTTACATTTAGAAAGGGTCCAATCTTTTGTAATATTTTGTTAGCTGATGAAATTAATCGTGCACCACCTAAGACTCAAGCGGCATTGTTAGAGGCCATGCAGGAAAAGCAAATAACTATTGAAGGAACTACTCATAAATTAGCTAGACCGTTTATTGTACTGGCCACACAAAATCCAATTGAGTATGAAGGGACTTATCCATTACCTGAAGCACAGATGGATCGTTTCTTAATCAAATTGAGTGTTGGTTATCCTGATGAAGAAGTTGAAACTGGCATACTTCAGGGTCGTTCTGAGCGTAAAGAGGATTCATTCAAAGTCACAGCTAGGGCAACACCCGAAAAAGTGATTGCTATGCATGATGCAATTGAGGAAGTATATGTCAAGAAAGAAGTAATGAGATATATAGTAGAGTTAGTTCAAGCAACTCGTAGAGATCATAGAGTTGCAGTAGGTTCCAGTCCTAGAGGAAGTTTAGGCCTTTTCAAATTATCACGAGCTTTAGCAGTTTTGTCAGGTAGAGATTATGTAGTGCCAGATGATGTTAAAAGAGCGACAATCCCCGTACTCGGTCATAGGGTTATTCTAAAACCCGAAGCACGAATACGTGGTGTTAAGATTGAAGAAATTTTGTCTGAATTATTGATGACGGTTGAAGTACCGGCAGTATCCGTGGAATAGTCTAAAAGATGTGGACACGTAAGGCAGTAGTCTACGTTGGTCTTGGAACTACATTGGTTCTCTTTTCACCTTTTATTGATAATCTTCAGCTTTTTCTTTTAGGAACTACAATATTAGGTTTTGTAGCAGTCCACAGTCTGGTTAATACAAGACCTATTGATGTCAAAGTAAGTCGCAGTTTTGATGCTGAACAGGTTTTTGAAAATAGTCCTGTCACTGTCGATTTTATAGTTCAAAATAAGGGGCGCTCCGTAGGTTTCTTAGAAATATATGATAATCTCCCCTCCGAAGTAGAAGTAAATAATGGTTCAAATCACACAATTATTAGACTTCAGAAAGATGAATTGATAATCAATAAGTATCATCTTAACTGTAGATTAAGAGGTCAATTCAGACTTGGTAATCCTAGTCTTAGAATTTACAACCCTTCGTTTTTGTTTTACTATGAGTCAGATATAGAATCAAAGTCTAGTTTAGTAGTTTTACCACAAATGGAGCAGATAGACGGTGTAGATTTATCTACAGATTTTCCTAAAATGTATCAAGGTGCGATGCCCATTAGAAGGATAGGTACAAGTGGAGAATTTTATGGAATACGAGAGTATTCACCCGGTGATGATTTTAAAAATATTAATTGGAGAGTTTTTGGAAGAACACGTAAATTAATGATTAATCAGTTTGAAAGAGAAGATATTTCAGACATAATGCTTGTTTTAGATGCTCGAGAAATTACTGGAACTGGTACTGTATTGCAAAATCCACTAAATTATTCCTGTAGAGCTATAGCTTCTCTTGTTAGCTATTTTTTAAGAGCACGTAATCGAGTTGGTTTAACTATATACGGGGAAACTGTAAAAGTTATAAATCCAGATACTGGAGAAAGACATTTGTATGATATATTGACTGCTTTGGCTGAAGTAAAAGCTAAGGGTTCTTTAGGTCTGCACACAGTTCTTGGTGATTTACGTAATTTTACACCACGTTCACCAGTAATGTTAGTTTCTACTCTTGAGAATGATCCTACAAGTACGGAAGCTCTTAGAGAAATTACAGCTAGAGGTTTTAAGCTTACAGTAATTGCTCCAGACACGCTAAATTACGATAGAGATTCTAGAATAATATCTCCTACAGTTTATTTTACAGCTTCAGCTTCATTAGACAATAAAATTACTGAAGCTCGTTCCCTTGGAGCTAGAGCCATGCGTTGGAATCCTGAGACTGTTTTATCGACATCACTTGCAGAGGTGATTCGTTAATGCGGACAACAACCAGTTTATCAGTTATGCAAGCAATAGCTACATTTTCATTAATGTCTTGCTTAGGTCTTGCATATGTAATTAATCCAATTGAAGATTCATTATTTTTTAAGGCAATAAGTGCCATGGTTGAGAGTCTTTATCAAAAACCAGTTCTTAGTGAATTAAACAATTCTATTGTAGCTGGAATGCTATTGGGACTTTTTACAGGAACCTCTTATGTTTTCCTAAGCATGAATAAGAGAATATATGATTATTTTCTTCTATTTACTTTTGTCTCAATTATTTTGGTATTTGTATCCTCATTTAGCAAATATGATGCATTTCCTTATCATGTAACCCAACAATTATTCTTGTGGTTCTGGATTGGTATACCTGTAGCAGTAGGAATGGCTGGAATTTGGCAGAATTCTATTGGTAATCAAGTTATTTCAGCTTTTCTTATATTAGTAATGCCTATTGGTTTATCTGGTAATACAAATGATCAAATTTATCCAATACTTGGTTTCGTATTTTCTTTTATTTTATATCTAGAATTAAGTTATGGACATACCAGATACAGTCGCTTGGCTCGTGTAATGTATTTTTCTAAAGAATTTGAAACGGTTTTACATTGGTTTTTAACTACTTTAGTCTTCACATTAGCATTGACTACAGCACTGACATCAGTGGCTTTCCTATTCCATGATTTCTTAGGGGGTATTCTTCCATACAGTTTTAGTAATTCGATAGAGTTCAATACAATATATGGACAAGCTTTGTCTATTCTTGTATTTTTTATGATATGGGCAGTATTGCAAACATTGTTCTCACGAGGTTATTTGGCCCGCCAAGTTGAAGATTAGTTATTCTAAAGCCCGAAACTTCAAAAACACACATATCTGTATTCTATTGTATGGAATCTCCATCAGTTCTAAAAAATAGTTACAAACATTGGGAAATTACAAAGGATTTAATTGATCAATGTATTGATATTACTCTTAATTTAAGTCAAAGTGGGCATCCAGGTGGTTCACGTTCAAAAGTTCATGGAATGCTTATTACACTTCTATCAGGGGCAATGAGATGGGACATTAGAGATCCAACAAAACGGTTTTCAGATAGATTTGTTTTGGTAGCTGGACATGACAATCCGATGGTTTATGCAACATTAGCAGTTCTCAACGAATCATTACGAATAAAATATAATCAAACTAAGGATTCCAAATACTTAGTTAAAAACGGTGAAGAGTTTCAGCTAATTTGGGAAGATTTATTGACACTTCGCCAAAATAAAGGATTACCAGGCCATGCAGAGATGGAAGGAAAAACACTATTTTTTAAATTTAATACCGGGCCAAGTGGCCATGGTTCTCCTGCAGCAGCAGGCGCTGCCCTAGCTCATAAGCTTGCAGGCACTGATCAAGTAAAAGTTTTTGCCTTTGAGGGAGAAGGCGGACTAAGTACAGGAGTAACTCATGAAACACTAAATTCGTCATGGGGTCTTGGTCTTGGCAATATAGTATACTACATTGATTGGAATGATTATGGAATTGATAGTCGCCCGTTTAGTAACATAGTCAAATCAACTCCTCAAGAATTATTTGAAACAAGCGGATGGCATGTAGAAGGAACTGAAGATTGCGAAGATTGGCCTTCGTTTACAGAGGCTTATTATGATTTATTGGTCACAAATTCTAAATCAGATATTCCTAAGATGGTATTTGCAAAGTCTCGAAAAGGGCGTGGGTATCATAAGTTTGATGAAAAATCACACGGTGCACCTCATAAGCGCAATTCGGAATTATTTTGGAAAACAAAAGAAGATTTTTCACAAAAATACAATATTTCCTTTGATAATTTCGGTGAGGATCATATTTTGAATCTGTAATTTCGGTACTTAATAATAACCAAGAATTAGTTGATTATTTAGCAAACAGACTTGTTGAATTGGGAGATTCAGTACCTACTAACATTAATGAATCTAAAATTACTAATTCGAATCCATTAAATGACGAAGCTCTCTTTGATTTCCATAAGTACCCAAGTGATTTATTCGCTGAAGCTGGTACTAAGGCTCCGAATCGTGTTGGATTTTCTAAAGTGGCTTCTTGGCTTAATTCACATAGTCGAAATAATCACGGTAGACCACTGTTTGTTGCGATGTCAGCAGATTTAGCTGACTCTACAAATATTTCTGGATTTTCTAAAGGTAGAGATGGAGTAGAGGATTTGGGAATGTATGATAAGCATACTAATCCAGATTCTCCATTGATGCCTCAAGGAATTACTGAATTTGCTAATGCCGGTATGATGGCTGGTTTGTCTACAGTAAATTTTAATGAAGATACTTTAGATGACTATAATGGTTTTATTGGATCATTTAGTACTTATGGTTCTTTTAGTTACTTGAAGTATGGTGCTATTAGGTTGTTCAGTCAATTGGCTCAAGATTCACAAATGAAAGTTGGTAAATTACTGTGGGTTGCCGGACATTCTGGACCTGAAACTGCTGAAGATAGTCGAACACATTTTGGTATCTTTGCACCAGGAGTTACACAATTATTTCCAGATGGACATATAATCAATTTACATCCTTGGGAGCACAATGATGTTGCTCCAGCTCTTGCAGCTGCACTTTCTACTGATGTTCCTATTGTGGCCTTGCATTTGACAAGACCTGCAATTAATGTTCCTGACAGAAAAAAGTTGGGTATTGCAAGTCATTTTGATGCTTCAAAGGGCGCTTATTTGATTAGGGACTATGATGAGAGACCACATGAAGGTGTGATAATTGTTAGAGGCACAAGTTCTACCAATACGATAGTTTCGATCTTAGACCAAATAGCTTCAAAGCACAATGTCAAAATAGTATCTGCAATTTCTTGGGAATTATTTCAAAGACAAGATAATTCTTATAAGAATTCGATAATTTCAGAGAAAGAATGGTTAGATTCTATGATTGTTACAAATACAGGTCTTAGAATAATGAATAATTGGATTTCAAATCGTATTGTTTCAGAATATTCAGTTTCTCCAGATTGGGATAACAATTGGAGGACTGGAGGTACTTTAGATCAAATAATTGACGAGGCTCATTTAAGTCCACGTTGGGTCTTAGAAGCGATTGATAAATTCACTTCAGAGAGAGATATTAGATTAGAAAGACTTAACAACCAACTTCCAGACTAAGATTCATGCCATATTCAAATTTCCCGATAGCAGTAGTTGACAATGGAGGTCAGTGGACACATCGTGAGTATCGTGTATTGAATTATCTAGGTTGTCGTGCTGAAATTGTTTCTAATGTAACTCCAATCACGGATTTGGAAAGATTTAAGGCACTTATTTTGTCAGGAGGTGCTCCAAGAATTGAAACTGAATCAGAGGCACTAGGTTTAACTTCAGAGTATATTGATTCACAAAAATGGCCAATATTGGGTATTTGTGTTGGTCATCAATATATGGCTAATCATTTCGGTGGAAAAGCAGGCCCTGCAGACATACCTGAGTTTGGTTCTTCTCTTCTAACTTTAATTGAAGAAGGTTGGATTTTAGCTAATTTCCCTAAGGAATTTAATGTATGGGAATCTCACAACGATGAGGTCTATGAAATACCAGAAGGATTTAGACTAATGGCTTCTTCAGATGCTTGTCAGGTTCAGGTCATTCAGCATGAGACATTGCCTTTTGCAGGAGTTCAATATCATCCAGAAGTTGAGCATACCGAGTATGGTTCAGAGATATTTGAGAATTTTCTTAATAAAGCTTTAGAATGGAATAAATAGTTTATGTTTTTTTAATAGAAACATCTAGGTCATGTATATTTAACTGGGTCTCTTTGTGGATACATGGCAGATATTATTGCTAGATTATTTAGTTTAGGTTCCAAATTACAAGATCTTCCAGAAGAAAAAGAGAAAGCAATTAGTGGATATGGTTTTTATGATTGGGGTAAATCTGCTTTTGAAACTAGTGTCACTGTAGCTTTGCTACCTGCCTGGTATGCATTCTTATTTCTTGAAGCTAACGGACTGACTGCAACTTTAGGTTCTATTACTATGACTGGCGATGCAGTCTGGTCTTTGTCTGTGGCTATTGCTACGTTGATAGTGGCAGTAGTTAGCCCTCCTTTTGGGGTTATTGCAGATAGGCGCTTGATTAAGATTAAATGGTTGAAAATTATGACTTACATTGGCGCTGGAGCCACCTTCCTTTTGGCTTTTGCTCCATTCTTTGGTAATGCTTCATGGATTTGGCTTATGGTAATGTTTCTTTTAGCTAATATTGGTTTAAACGGAGCTGGAGTTTTCTATAATTCTTTGTTACCTCATTTAGGTAAAGAAGATGAAATGGATGATATTTCTAATCGTGCTTTTGCTTATGGGTATCTAGGTGGAGGTATACTTTTACTAATTCATATGGGTTTATACTTGACATTAGGTGCATCCATAATACCTCTCTGTATGGCTACAGCTGGAATTTGGTGGTATGGTTTTGCTCTTTTGACATTTATGTGGGTTCCTGAACCACCTATAGAAAATGAAATGGAAGCTATGAAATTTAGAAAAGCTGCTAAATTTGCAGTTAGTGAAGTTACTCAAACACTAAGAGACATAAAGAAATTTCCAAATTTATTTTTGTATATGCTTGCTTATTTCTTTTTTATTGATGGTATAAATACGATTACTGCATTGGGTGGTGTTTTTGGAACAACAGTTCTTGGTGTTACAACTACAGAATTAATAATTACAATTTTAGCGATACAATTTGTTGCAGCACCTTCAGCAGTAGCTTTTACTAATTTTGCAAATAGAGTTGGAACTAAAAGGGCTTTAACCGTTTCCATCATAGGTTGGGTAGTTTTGTGTTTCGCTGCACTTGCTTTTGTCCCACTCGAGTTAGAGGAACATGAAGAATTTTTCATTCTTTATGAATGGAATGAATCAGACGAAGTTTACGAAGTTCATGTTGATTATTATACTCCTGAGATAGCACAAAAACTAGATTATGGTGAAAATGAGTTTAATGAGCAAGCATGGGCTGAGGAGTGGAAAGACTTTCTTCCACTGGAATACAGCGTTAAAACTCAAACCCAATCTTGGAATTATGGAGATACTGTAGATGATGAATGGGTGAATTTTACTAAGAACATGTCTGGGATAACCAATTCAGAAATAGAAATTTTTTTAGCTTCAATAGATGACACTCGTTTTAGTGTTAGTATATTGGGCGGGACTTTAGATGGAGTTAATAATGTGGGAATAGATCATCCCTCAGATCTTGGTGATGGTTCTATAGATTTTATTCCTATATGGGCTAGAGATAATATATGGGAACCATTTGGTTTGACTGTCTTTTTGCAATTTTTACTTTTAGGAACAATGATGGGCACTTTATTGGGAGGTTCTCAGGGACTTTCCAGAAGTATTTTTGGACAAATTATACCTGAAACAAGGAGTACTGAATTCTTTGGTTTCTTTGGATTTTTTGGTAAGGTTGCAGCCTTTATGGGTCCTACACTTTACTTTTTCATGGCAGTTATGTATGATAGCCGTATGGGTATTTTCAGTATTGCTGTATTATTATTAATTGGATTAATTTTACTATATATGGTTGATATTGAGGCAGGTCGAGTTGATGCTCAAGAAGAAGATAAGCGCCTTCGCATAATTCAGGCATCTCTTAGAGAGAATACAACTGACGAGTAATTTAGATGGGCCCTGCAAAAAAATTCATAGAGAAGGCTAATAATTCAATAAAAGACTTTAGGGAAAAAGCTAAGGAGCCTAAAGAGCCTATAACTACCAAAGCTTCAATGTTCAGTATTATTTCGTGGGCTTTTTACGATCTTGGAAATACTGTATTTTCAGTACTTATTGTTTCATTTTATTTTAGTTTGTGGGTTTTAAGTGATGAAGTAGGAGGTACAGATTCAGATTATGCTTATGCAAATGCATTATCAATGGCCTTGGTCTTTCTGACTGCTCCAATAATTGGTGCCCTTTCAGATCAATCACGTAGACGCATGCCTTTTCTGTTCTATACTACTCTTCTTTGTGTAGCTTTTACGGCTTTATTAGGTTACGAAGTTGAAGGATGGGACAAGCATACAATATTGTTAGTTTCTCTAGGTTTTTTTGTTGTAGCTAATTATTTTTATCAAGCTGGATTAATATTTTATGATTCTACTTTAGCCACAATATCAACTCCTGGAAATAGAGGTCGAATAGGAGGTATTGGTATTGGTATTGGGTACATTGGTGCTTTGATTGGAGTAATGGCCGGTTATTTTCTCATAGAAGTTTTAGGCCATCCTTTTCAGTCAGTTTTTCAAGCGACAGCATTACTTTTCTTAGTTTTTGCCATACCTTGTTTTATCTTTGTTAAGGAAACTGAAGAGGATAATTTCTGGCCAGGTTTAATGGTCATAATGGCATTACTGTTTATTCTTAATGCTTGGTTGATTGAAGGTAATATTGGTTATTTACTATACGGATTTGCTATCGTGTGTCTTGTTGGTTTTATATTTACACCATCAACACCACTGTTTAGAGATGGTTCAATCAAAACAGCAGTAGCTGGTACTTTTACTCAATTAAAGAAAACATTGGGTATGCTTGATCAGTTCCCAGGTCTTTCCAGATTTCTCGTTGGACGTGTTTTCTATACTGATGCAGCAAATACTGCAACAGCTTTTGCAGCAATATATGTTAGTGAAGAATTTGGGATGACTACTGCAGATATTGTAAAATATGTTTTAATTGGTATTGTTAGTTCGATAGTTAGCGGTTTTCTTTGGGGTTATTTAGTCGATATTATTGGACCTAAATACACACTTAACATGGTTTTGTGGGTTTGGTTTGGTACATTTACTTTGCTAATATCTACAGTTTGGTTGGGATTGCCAACTTGGATGATTTGGTTTGCACCCTTTTTGGCAGGTATAGCGCTTGGAGGGACTTGGTGTGCAGATAGGCCTTACATGCTTGTATTGACTCCTCCAAGATACATAGGGCAGTTCTATGGCCTTTACAGCATGGTTGGAAGGTTTGCTACGATAATAGGTCCTTTATCATGGGGGATAATAGTGGATGGGCTTGGTTTAGGAAGACCTGCAGCTATTGGGTTCTTATTTTTTGTAATGATAATTGGTTATATTATTCTCCAAGGAGTGGATGACACGCCTAGAGAATGGCCACCTGAGTTGCAAGCTAATTATGAGCCTGAACCTCCGCGCGGTGCAATTGGAAGGTCACGATAACCACTTTAACAGATAGCTTTGTGACAAATTTATGGAACGTCGGATAGATCACTATTTGGAAAGATTAATTTCTTCAGATTCAATGACTTTTTACAAAGCATTGTGCGAGTTTGCTGAGGAAAGAATAGAGCCAAATTATCTTGATTGGGAAAGGAATCACCAATTGATTCCAGAAGATGTAATTAGTGAAATGGGTCAAATGGGGCTTTTTGGTGTTACAGTATCTGAAAAATATGGAGGTCAAGGAGGGAACCAATTAGATTTAATTTTGATGGGTCTGGCCTTGGGTTATCATTCCCAATCATTAGCTATAACTCCTGGAGCTGCGATGTCTTTGGGTGCTAAACCATTACAGTTATTTGGTACAGAAGCACAGAAGGAAGCTCATCTTCCCGACTTAGCATCTGGAAAGCGGATGTTTGTGTTTGGTTTATCTGAACCTGGAAGAGGTTCTGATGCTACAAATCCACAAGTCACAGCGACGAGAGACGGCGATAAATGGATTATTAAGGGCGAGAAATGCTGGTCTACCAATGCAAAATGGTCTAGTCATGTTGTAGTTCATGCAATG
>MIZB01000356.1_pt1 | contig 16689 bp, 19 predicted proteins | sample 888171 | NCBI WGS metagenome assembly MIZB01 (sample SAMN05440186, study PRJNA335308) | marine metagenome | isolation source: marine water
CTAAGTTTGGATTTAATGAGGACACCTTCCGAGGTAAAACTACCTCAGAAGCCTTAGGTGAGGACTATTTAGACGTTGATAAAAAAGCCTCAGAAAGCGTAAAGACTAAGGAGCCAACAGTTAGTCATAAAATATATAAGACTAGTAAGCACAGCTCTCAAGTCACACAGTATTTTTTCCCGAATTTTAATGAAAAGAATAGAGTAACAGGTACTATAAGTTTTGCAGTCGTTTCAGAGATCAAAGAATGAGTAAAAATCACGCACCTTCCCTAATGCGTAAGATTCGTAGAGGTCTAAAGGAAGGGAGAAACCCGGACGATTTGCTTGTGAATGCTAAATCAATATCAGACTATTATTATCGTAGTCTTTCTTTCTACCTATTAGCTCCTCACTTTTCTTCAAAAAGTAAACAATACAAACAAGTCATTAGCTTAGCTAACTCAGACATTGACAGAGTACAGCAGCCTTGGAAAAGAATAGAATTAATAGGCAGCATTTCTAAATTATTAAAATCGTTTTCTGATTCAAATATAAGAAATGAGCTTTATTCAAAAATATTAGATAAAGTAGGTAATGAAAGAGATAAAGATGTTAAAGAATTCCTATTAAAATATTCAAAAAACTTTCCAGATATTTTCTTGAACGATCTATTATCTTTATCAAGCAAATTAGAAGGAAGTGAGTTTGAAACAGGAAAAATAATCATAAGACACGGAGTCAATATGAAATCCAAACTTTCCTTAATTGACGATTTATTAAAATTTGATAGTAAATCTAGAACTAAACTTCTTGGATATTTACATTTACAATTATTTAAATCAAATAGGAATGAAGATTCAAAAGCCCTTTCTAAGGCTCTTGAAACTGCAACAACCCAAGAATCATTGTTGTATCTTGTTAGAGTATGTAGTAAGCCTTCGGATATTGCTTTATTTGAAAAGCACATATTAGATACGTCACCTGAAGACAAATTATTTCTTTTAATTTCATTAACTTCTAGGGCTGACAGAAAAAATTTAAGTGAATTAGCAAAAAAACTTTATGATAAAGCAGAGGGGCAATACACAATGCTTCCAGAATCAGGAGTTAAGAATAAGCTAAGAATTAAGCTAGATTTAACTGCAGAACGCTTAGGAGGTATTCATATTCCTTCAAAGGTTAAAAAAGTTAAGAATCTAAGCGAAATATCTGACAGCGGTAAGCATACTTTAGGTCTCTATAACACATATGGAGGAAATTGGAATCATCCACATTTCAAATCTATTTTCAAAGCTTCAAATTTATGCGCAGCTTTTAATCTAGATTTAGCTTTGATCAATTTTCCCGAAATATCTCCAGAAAAATTAGTAAAAGAGATTAAGAAAGAAATGAGATTGCCTAACGAAGGATATACTAAGGCATTATTTGACAAAAGTAGAGTACAATTTTTCAAGAAAGAGATAAACGAAAATTGGTCAGGAAGTGTAGTTGCCACTACAGCTAATCCAGACATTTCTAAATCATCATTACCTGAAGGAAGATTGTGTATGGTAATGGGTTTAGGTCCGAAAGGCCTTCCTAAATCTTTTGTCAATAAAACATCATACCATTTTGAGTTAACTGGCACCAATGTAGCTTTTGAGACAGGAACAGCTATGGGTGCGATTTCATCACATCTTGGAATGATTAATTGAAAATATTCAAATAATATGCCCTTCTAGGTATAATATGACCGATTGCCTTTTCTGTAAGATTAGAGATGGTGAAATACCAGGTGATATCGTTTTTGAGAATGATCATGTCATTGCTTTTAACGATATAAATCCCATAGCTCCAATACACATTCTAATAATCCCTAAAGTACATATTTCTACACTTAATGATCTAAGTGATAGTCATACGCAAACCATGGGTGAAATTCTATTAGCTGCTAAAAAAATAGCTATTGAAAAAGGAATAGCAGAATCAGGATATAGGACGATTTTTAATTGTAACAAGGATGGACAACAAACAGTTTTCCATATACACATGCACCTGATAGCAGGTAGACAAATGACATGGCCACCTGGTTAAAATTACAAATTTACTATGCTTTCGTTAGCTTAATCATTCCAAATGGTTTCAGTAACTCCACCATTAATGAAAACTTTTTAATTCTTAGAGGTGCAGTTTTGAGCTTCACATCCTCTTTCCATAAGCCAGGTTGAGATATTGCAGTTATAGGGTCGTTTCTGCAATTACATCCGGTAGTCCACTGCCAAGGGAACTTAGCAGCCAATTGAAAGGCAGCACGAACTCCTATTCCATCACCCATATGTTCAATTAAGTATAATTTGCCATTTTTTTTAAGCATATTATGCGCTTCGCGAACAATATTGGCTGGATCAGGTACGCTGCACAGGAGAGTGCTAAATATTACGCAATCAAAAGAACCTGGTTTTTCATCTAAATCATGTAAATACCCTTCGAAAACTTTAGCACGATCTCCCATTACTTCCAGCATATTCCTACATTCTGGAGTTAATTTGTTGTCAGGTTCCACTGCAACCCATTTGGAAACTTCAGGTCTATTCAAGAAAAATACATTAACACCAATTCCAGCTCCAACTTCTAACACACGCCCTCGAACATCACTGAACAATTCTTCCTTTGCATCCTTTAGCATTTTACTAGTATCTAGCAATATATTTCTTGATAATTTATCAAAGCGACCTAATTTAGGTTGATTGTTCATTATTCAATATCTAAAATAGTAGTTATTATAATTTTTAGTACTAAAATTAGGGTACATACGCAAACCCTTTTACGGTTGAAGCCGACGACATTAGTAGCAGTTGTGACTATTAGTAACCGACGGGCTGAACACCTCGAAATGTTATTATCCGTACTACCGAAGTAATACTTCAAACAACACCATAGCTCTCGGTGCTTACACCCCGGTCCTATCAATCTTATCTTCTATAAGTGTCAAAATGCCTCGTTTTGAGGCGGGTTTCGAGCTTAGATGCTTTCAGCTCTTATCCCTTACAGCGTGGCTGCCCAGCGGTGCCTTGTCAGACAACTGGTAAACTAGTGGCTGCGAACCCTCGTTCCTCTCGTACTAGAGGATCCTTCCCCTCAGGCATTGGACAGTCCCAGCACATAGCAACAAACCTGTCTCACGACGGTCTAAACCCATCTCACGATCCCTTTTAATGGGCGAACAACCCCACCCTTGGGTGCTTCTGCACACCCAGGATAGGAAGAGACGACATCGAAGTAGCAAGCCTGGAGGTCGATGTGGGCTCTTGCTCCAGACAACTCAGTTATCCCCGGGGTAACTTTTCTGTTATCAACCGCACCTACTAACGGCGCTGGTTGGTTCGCTAGGCCCTGCTTTCACATCGTGGTTTGTTGTGTTGCCAAACCACGTCAAGCCAGCTTTTGCCCTTGCACTTAACGGTAGATTCCTGACCTACCTAAGCTGACCTTTGGGCTCCCTTGTTATTTTTTCGAGGGAGTGGCGCCCCACCCAAACTGCCCGCCTACCGGGGTTCCTCCTAAGAGGTGAGTGGGACGAATCGAAAAGGACGGTGTTTCATCGGTGACTCGGCGACGAGCTAGCGCTCGCACCTGTGTAATGTCTCCCGTCTACGCTACACATAACAACTCGTGCCACAACGGCAGGTTGCAGTAAAGCTCCACGGGGTCTTCGCTTGCGGCTGGGACGTACTGGACTGTGCGCCAGTAAGTCAATTTCATCGGGCTCCGGGCGGGGACAGTAGAGCTCTCGTTAGGCCGTTCGTGCAAGTCGCCAATTAAGCGACAAGGTATTACGCTACCTTAAGAGGGTCATAGTTACCCCCGCCGTTTAGCAGTCCTTCGTCAGGTTGAAACCTGGTTTCAGATACTGCCACTGGGCAGGATTCAGCGGCTATACACATCCTTACGGACTAGCAGCCACCTGTGTTTTTAATAAACAGTCGGAGCTCCCTAGTCACTGCGACCAGCTCTCTTCAGAGCTGGCACCCCTTATACCAAAGGTACGGGGCTAATTTGCCGAATTCCCTCGCCCGGATTCTGCCGCGACGCCTTAGGCTACTCACCTAGGGGCACCTGTGTCAGATCTCGGTACGGACAACTCATACGGCTCCAGCTCCCTTTTCACGGACACCAGGCTAACGCAGAAGCGAAATACTCCGCCTCCCAAAAGCTTAGTTTGCTTCTCACCATTACGGTACTCCACAAATTTATCGCTCAAGGCAACACTCCGACAAGAGTGCTCCACAAGACCCGATGTGTCAGGAACTGGACAAAATATGAATTGGTGCAGGAATTTTAACCTGCTTCCCTTTCGATTCCTCCTGTTAGGGGGAACCTTAGGACCGACTAACCCTCGACTGATGAACATCGTCGAGGAACCCTAGCCCCTCCGGCGGATGGGATTCTCACCCATCTACGCTACTACTCTTTCCATGATTATCATTCGAACGCGGTCCACAGGACCTCTCGGCCCCACTTCCACCCGCGCACGACGCCTCTCTACCGCATCACCTTTCGGTGGCCCAAAGTATCGGTGAACAACTTAGTCCCGTCCATTTTCTAGGCTCAAGAACTTGACTGGTGATCTGTTACGAACTCTTTAAAGGATGGCTGCCTCTAAGCCAACCTTCCAGCTGTCTATGCTGTTAAACACTATTTGTTCTTTAACACTTAGCTGTTACTTAGGGACCTTAACTTTGGTCTGGTTTGTTTTCCTTATGGACATCAAGCTTACCCCGATGCCCTCACTGCCCAGCTTCTACGACGGACACACATTCGGAGTTTGACAGCATGCCGAAAACTTTCGCTTCCTAAACACGCAATCAGTGCTCTACCGCATGCCCCGTCTCAGCTGAGGTCTGCCTGCGAGCAGTTTCGAGAGGAACCAGCTATTACCGGTCTAGATTGGTCTTTCGCCCCTATACCCAGGTCATCCAAACGATTTGCACATCAGTACTGGTTCGGGCCTCCACCCTTCTTCCGAAAGGCTTCACCCTGCCCAGGCATAGATCGACCGGCTTCGGGTATCCAACCATTGACTTCAGGCGAGCACACCTTGCCCCTCGCTTGCGCTGCGGGCTATCGGTTTCCCTACGGCTTCGTACTTACGCACTTAACCTCGCCAATGATAGAAACTCCACGGATCAATTTTCGAATCGAACGGTATGACATCGGTGCGGCGGTGTAACCGCTTAATCCCTTGCATGCCATACCAGTCTGTTACCACCTGATTTCAGGATCTTATTAATCTCCCGTCAGGGATACTTTACAACTTTCGCTCACGCTACTATTGCGCTGTCGGTCTCGGTTTGTATTTAGAGTTGGAAGTTAGTACCTCCCACATTCACGCGCAATATCCAATGCACGCTACTCTTGGGTCCTGAAAATCATCTTTCACTGCGTCTCCTACGGGGCTATCACCCTCTTTGGCGCCGGTGTTCCACACGAAATTCGGATAATAGTGTTAAGATGTAAACAGGCCACTCCACATTTCTACTGATTTTCATCAGAAGATTCGGATTGCTCTATGAGGTGTTCGATCGCCTTTACTAACCTCATCTCATTTGATTTCTTTTCCTGCTCCTACTAAGATGTTTCAATTCGGAGCGTTCCCCATCCTTTCGGATTAAACTACTAGAGTTTGGGAAGTCCCATTCGGCAATCTTCGGATCAAAGGCTCCATGCGCCTCCCCGAAGCATATCGCTGCTTGGCACGACCGTCTTCGGCAACCGAGCCTAGTCATCCACCAGGTGGCGTAGTAACTGCTTGTAGCCGTCGGCTTCAACATTCGTCCGGGTTTGCGTATGATCTGACAATCATTGGTACGTTTATCCTCACTGTTAGGAGGTAGACCTATGCCATCTTCCCCGGTCTTAATCTTCAAGATCGAGTGCACAATCTCCCTGAAATTGCCAAATATTAAGTATTAGTCAACTACAAGGATTTGTCGGGAGAAAAAGGGGGTATATAATACTGCGCAGGAATTATATTTCTTTTTGCAATATTTCTACAATTTCGATAGAAGATTTGGCTTCTAGTACACTTTGTTGAGTTTCGAGAGACAAGCTGCACATTGATGCCAAAGTATACAAATCTTGAACATTTGCGGAGTCTAATTTTAATCCACTACTAATAACAAAATCGGTAAAATTTTCAAATTCAATGCCCATATTGTTGGCAATTTCAATGATTCTTAGCTCTAATTTTCCTAACATGAAATTCCAATCCTTTAAGTCAACACTATCTTCAATTTTATCTAAATAAGTTACTTCGGCCTGAAAGTAAAGAGGCTCTCCAGAAGTTTTTTTCATCATAGTTTGCATTGATGGGGTGTCTGGAGGGAAATATTCGGCAGGTTTATCAATTCCCGGAGAAATTAAATTATCAATTCTAAAGCGTTTTTTACCTAATATTTCAATGTAATAGTTGCTTCCTGTTAGATCCAAGTCTTCACATTTTATGATATATACTAAAGTTCCAATTTTAACAGGACTGGCCCATCCACCCTCAGTTTTTTGTCCGTCTATTATATTTATTCCAAAAACTCGGTTGGAACTCATACAATCATCTAACATTTGTCTGTATCTAGGTTCGAAGATTTTAAGTGGAACTTTTTGATTAGGATATAAAACTACATCTATTGGGAATATGGGGATTATATCAGACATTATGGAGCTAACCTCTCAATTTGCCAAGTTGTTCCATGGCGAGTGTAAACAAAGCGGTCGTGCATTCTATCTCTTCTTCCTTGCCAGAATTCGATTTCCTTGTGTTCAAGCCTGTAACCACCCCAGTAATCCGGCATTGGTATTTCCTTGCCTTCATATTTCCTTTCATATTTTTTGAAAAGCTCTTCTAACTCGCCCCTACTCTCAACTGTGGAGCTCTGTTTTGAAGCTAACACAGAGATTTGACTCAATCTAGGCCTTGAAGAAAAATATTTTTTGGATTTATTTGGAGAAATTTTTCTAATTTTTCCTCTAATTCTAATCTGTCTTTCCAATGGGTGCCAGTTGAAAGTTAAAGATCCATATGGATTTGATTCAATTTGTATTCCTTTTGTACTTTCATAATTAGTGTAAAAGATGAAGCCTTTTTCATCATATTCTTTCAGTAAAACAACACGACTTGTTGGTTTTCCTGAAGGGCTTGAAGTAGCCAAAGTCATTGCATTGGGTTCCAAAGTATCAAATTCTTGAATTTTCTCAAACCAGTTTCGAAACATTTCAGTCGGAGACTCACGCAAGTCATTTCTATCAAGTCCTGCAATGTCATATTGCTTACGCATTTCTTCCAAACTGACCATTTACATGTAAATGTAGATTGACATTTAATAAAGATGTGTTACTATTAAACACACTTAAATAAGTGCCGTACAAATAATAATCATGGAAGTAGGACAACCTTATCCCTACAAAGGGTTTTGGATTAGACTTGTAGCCGCACTTATCGATGGCATAGTTTTAGCAATTATAGTAATTTTCTTGGCTGTTTTAAGCTTATTATTTTTTGGCGCCACATTGGGAGAGGGTGCTGGAGTGGGTATGTTTTTCCTCGTTCTTATCTTAGCAAGCTTGGCAACTATTCTCTACAAACCTATAATGGAAGCCTCTGGCTACCAAGGTACATTTGGTAAATATGCATTAGGATTAAAAGTAGTTGATAAAAATGGCCAAAGAATAACGATGACTTCTTCATTTCTTCGTACAATTCTTTACATAATTGGCGCTCAAGTCTTTTTGCTTTGTTTAGGGATAGTAATGATAGGTTTTACAGAGTACAAGCAGGGCTTGCATGATATTCTTGCTAATACTTATGTGGTTACAAATTATTGGGAAGGGCCAGTTCCTTTAGAAGATAATTTTGGAGGATAGTTATGGAAAACACACAAGAAGAACAAAAGTGGGCTCTTGGAACTCTAACTATATTTGTAATCTTACTAATAATCTCTGGGATATCAGATTTTGTTGAAGTAGGTATCGGAGTTTGTACTTTTTTATTTAGTTGGCTTGCAGTAAGTTATTCGATAAGGAATTTTGGAAAGGGAGGCACTTCTAAAGAAGAATTACAAAAAGAAATGCAAGTATTCTCTATAATTTTACTAATTGTTTTGGTATTAATTACGTTAGTGGAAGTTAATCAATATAGCGACTACGCATTTGTAACATTCGGATTCACACTTACTTGGATTATAAGAAGTTCAGCAATTAAATATTTTAGTTAACTAATTTGCGTTACGGCCATCAAGTGCAGAAATTACTATTGCCAATCCAGCAATGAATTTGCGATTAAAGTTATTTTCAGGTGGAATACTAACTATTAATTTTTTAATTATTGGATTGAACTTCTGCCTCATAGTAATAGGTTTTTCGTTTCCCATGGTGTGAAGTGTGTATTTTTTTGGCAAGATTCCTAAGAAAACCCTTCTAGCAATTGCCTGAGCCATACTATCTTCTAATAACATTCCAATATCATTCCCATCTGCGTCAAGAACTTGCCATTTAGTTCTAAGAATGGATTTCCAAAATTTTCTTCTTACAGTTCCCAATAAAACTCCTGCCTTAGGATCAAAAATATCGAATCCTCCCCATGCATCTACTAAGTTTCTTTGCTTGATAACCAACCATTCGTTGTTTTTACTTTCGTCATCATAAAGTCTAATGTCCTCTTTAATCCTAAATCTTTTTTGCTCACAGAATCCGTATAATTGATCATTTTCATCCATAATGTGAAATTTATTTCCAAATATTTTCAAAAATTTTTCACGAATTAGATATTGATTTAGTTCAGTCAATTTCGCCATATTCAAATATGTAAAGACTGGTTATAAAATTATTATTCAAAATTTTTTTTTGAAAATACTTTAAATAAAGTACAACTTAATCTAATTTATGGCAGATGATAATGAAATGCAAGATTTTATAGGATATCAGAAAGCTCGGATACTCCCCTTGAATAAAGCTGAGGAATCTTTACTTCCTGGCTGGGCAAATACCCCTCAAATGGCAGTTTTAATGCTTAATTTGACAATTATACTGTTGGGATTAATAGTAAGCTTAACTGTTTCAGATGTGGCCTCTGGAGAGGGCAATAGTACAATTTTATCATTTTTTGGTAAATGTTAGATGGTTAAGTTTGATGATCTAGATATATCAATACTATCTTTTGTCGCAGATCATCCTAGTTGTACAGTTACTGACTGTGCTAAATCTATTTTTAATCCTAAGAATACAGAAGATTTGCAAAGGAAAGATTCAATGTTAAGGCATAGATTCAAATCTTTGTCATCAGAAAAGTACTTACTAGAGACAAAAAGTAATAACCACAGTATTTTTAGGATAGATAACAATCTAGTTCATTTTGGACCAGAGTTACGTTTTATGAATATAGGTGGAGAAAAATTCATACACAAAGATTTAGTAAAAGATTACTGCATTTTAATCTATACTAGCGATGGAGTCATAATTAAATCACTAGACAAGATCGAGAAAAAGTATTTATCATAATCTTTTTTTGAAAATCTCTTATATATGGGCTTGTTTCTGGTACTGCATGGCAGATGAATTGTTTGGAAGCGAGCTAGGGCTAGCTTTCGTAATAGTCGGAGTGTTATTGTTTGTTGTAGAAGTATTTCAACCTGGATTTTTGATTGCAGTTCCAGCTACAGTTTTCATAGCCTTAGGAATTTTACTTTCCTTTAACGTAGTTGACGGGCTATTACTTTTGCCAATTGGATTAGCAGTAGGGCTAGGTTCATTGTATGGAACAATGATGCTTTACCAATCTTTAGCACCTCCAGATACTCCTAGTGAAATGAGTATTGAGGGTAAAATTGGAGAAAAAGGAGTTGTTACCAAAGAAGTCATTGCAAATGATAGAAGTGGTAAAGTCAAAATTAGTATGGAAGAAATAAGAGCTACATCTGATCAAAATATACCTGTAGGTACAAAAGTTAAAGTTACAGATGCAGAAGGAATCACAGTTACAGTAATGCCTTTACAAGGAGAGGAATAAAATGATAGGAGAAATAATATTCTTACTGTTAATTCTTGGAGCAGTATTAGTTGTCGTATTAATGACAACTATTGTTCAAGTTGAGCAGTACGAATCAGGAGTCGCGCTACGATTGGGTAAGTTTCATACAATGCTCAATCCAGGATGGAATTTTGTTATTCCATTGATTACAAAAGTTTTCAAAGTAGATTTACGTATTCAAGTTCTTGACGTTCCGCGTCAGGAAGTTATTACTAAAGATAATTCGCCTACAATGGTGGATGCAGTTGTTTACTACAGAGTTGCAGATGCAAAGAAAGCAGTTCTTAATGTTGCAAATTATAGGGCTGCTATAGTTAACATGGCCCAAACAACTCTAAGAGGAGTAGTTGGAGACATGGAATTGGATGAAATTTTCTCAAGTAGAGATAAAATAAATGCAATTCTTAGAGATAAATTAGACATTGAAACTGATCCATGGGGTGTGAAAGTGGATAATGTGGAAATTAGAGAAGTAGATCCTTCACCTAATGTTAAAGCAGCAATGGAGGAACAGACTTCAGCAGAACGTGAAAGGCGTGCAGCTATTCTAAAAGCCGACGGTGAAAAGAGATCAGCCATTCTTTCAGCAGAAGGTGAAAAACAATCTCGAATTTTGACTGCAGAAGGAGATAAACAATCACGTATTCTAGAAGCTGAAGGTGTTAGACAATCTAAGGTTTTAGAAGCTCAAGGTCAGCGTTCTCAGACTATTTTAGAGAAACAGGGAGAAGCTCAAGGTTTGAAAATTACAGCTATGGGAGCATCCACATTGGACTCCAAGGCTTTAACTGTTTTGAGTTTAGAATCTCTAAAGGATCTTGGTGCTGGAGCATCAACTAAGTTTGTTCTTCCATTTGAATTAACAAAATTATTCGAAGGTGCAGCAGATTATGTTGGTTACTCACGTAAAGCCCCAGACAGGCAATTATCAGATCTTAAAGATATAGAGAAAGCACTAGGCAAATCTGAAGACATACTTGGAACAATTCCTACAGCCGATGAAATGCAGGCTGAGTTGGATGCGATTAAGGAAGAAGCAGATGAAGCACTTCAACAGGTTGTCGACGAAGGAATTAAAGACCAGATGACAGCTTCTGAACCGCCTAAAGAGCTTAAAGAACCTGACGCCTAATAAAAGAATCCAATATATAGGCGCCAATTTGGCAAGATATAATGGAACCTATAGGCCACGAGGGGCTAGGCAGACTTCTCAAACTTGAAGATAATCTGCAAACACCTCACGTTGTATTCAGTCATTCAGACTTAGAAGAGTCTAAAGATTTAGAGTCGGGTGGAACAATTACGATTGGTAAAAAGTTCAGCTTACCTCCCAGTCCATTAGGTTTAGATTCTGAAAAGTCTCCGTACTTGCAGCTATCTGAAAATATTGCAGTTATTGACAACGCATATTCAATTAAACCTAAAAAATTGGTAGAGATTGCGAAAGAATTTAGATTGGAAGCAGGCTATTCAAGATTACTCTATGCGCCAGCTGTAGAGCCTTCCCAAATGCCAATTTTAGCATATTTAGGAGTAGATGTTTTTGACGATTTAAATGTTGAATTACGTAGTTCAACAGGTTGGGTTTTAGAAAGTGGAGAATGGATTAAACAAAATAAGCAAATTGAAGATTTGTTTTCGCACAACCGTGCAGAACTTAATCGCTGGATATTAAGAATAAGAAATGCAATTTCTAATGGAAAATTGAGAGAATTAGTTGAATTGACAAGCCTTCACAATCCACGTGTTTCTCAAATTCTACACCACTCTACTTCACTATTAATTGCAAAAGGAGCTAGGGTCCATTCAATCATAAGGTCGAATGATTTAAGTTTAAATCATCCGGCTATTCTCGATTTTCAAGATAGACTATCAAACTACGAACCTCCTGCAAGAGATATGGTTTTGTTAATTTTACCTTGTTCAGCTAGAAAGCCTTATTTCAAAAGTAGCAGTCACAAACGATTTTTTAATGCACTTCGTGAAGTTGATAATTATTTGGCATTGCATGTTGTTTCAGTTACTTCTCCATTAGGCCTAGTTCCTAGAGAGTTAGAGTTTTGCTATCCTGCAGCCCATTATGATATTGCTGTAACTGGCCAATGGAGTGCATCTGAGATTGAAATGCTTAGATCTCAGTTGGCTAAATTAAATCTTAAACAGAATTATACCAAGGCAATCGTTCATGCAGGTTCTTCATCAGAAATAATGACCGAATTAATTAAGGAATTAGGAATTGATGTAGTCGATACTAGGGTTGAAAAACCATCATCATATGAAGGCCTTGAAATACTTCAAAATATTGCAAGAATGTCATTATCGGATGTCCCCTTATTGAATACTAGAGATAGAGCCAAAGGTGAAGCCGTAGGATTAGCTAAGTTTCAATATGGTGATAACTCTAATTTTTTAGTGAAGTCAGAAATTAGCGGACGTATGCCTTACAAATTGCGATGTGGAGATTTAGCTGCAATGTCTCCAGTAGTTGGTGGCTTTGGCCTAACTTTGAAAGGAGGAATTGAGTATTCTTCACAAGGAGGACCGACTATCATTGCGGAAACTTTCAAATTAATAGGAGATTTATTTGCAGTAGGTGTAAAGTCTTACGAAGGAAGTTGGAATATAGGAGATCAAGTAGTTATCAAGCAAAACGATACAGTAACGGGTGTAGGTATCGCGAAAATGATGCCGGAAGAAATGATTGCAATGAAAAGAGGAATCGCAGTGGAGGTAAGACACCATGCCTGAGGCGTTTGTTCCTTTGACAGACTTTGTGAACGAATCAAAGTCAATACCTCGAGACCACCCTTTAGATAAGCCAGTAGCAAAATGGATTGAAGAAGAAGTTTTGGATGGCGAAGTAGTAGAAGCAGGCGTTGTAATTCTGAGAACAAGAGGGTGTTATTGGTCTATCAAGGAAGGTTGTTCAATGTGCGGTTACTTCAATGACACAGTTCCTGGAGGAGTTAGCGACGATATGCTAAGAGAGCAATGGCGAAAGGTTAGACCAATTTTAAAAGGTAAAAAATATGCTAAAATTTACACTTCAGGTTCTTTCATAGACCCAACGGAAGTTCCATTCGATTTTGCAGACGAGGTAATGTCAGATATGTCTAATATGGGGATTGAAAAAGTATTAATCGAGTCACTGCCGGAGTTTGTCAATCCTAAGAATTTTGCTTATACCAATTCTCCTAAATTGGAAATAGCAATAGGTTTAGAATCTTCAAGTCAGGTAGTTTTAGATAAATCAGTTAACAAACGTTTACGATGGCCTCATTTTGTCAAAGTATGTAAGCTTGCTAGAGATAACGGAGCCGAAGTTAAGGCATACATTTTGCTCAAACCGCCTTATCTTAGTGAAAAAGAAGGAATAGAGGATGCAGTACAATCAGCCATTGATGCAGCACCTCACGTTGATAAAATCTCAATTAATCCAGTAAATGTACAAAAAAATACAGTCGTTGAAAAGTTATGGTTTAGGAACGAATGGACTGCTCCTTGGCTTTGGTCTGTAGTTGAGGTTTTACAAAAATGTGAGGATTTGCCAGTTCGCGTGTATTCAGATCCAACAGGAGGAGGTACACGACGAGGAGCTCATAATTGTCATGATTGTAACAAGAAAGTCTTAGAGGCATTGAAAAATCATCGTCTCGGCTTAGGAGACTTGAAAGGTTTACATTGTAATTGCAAGTCCCGTTGGAAGGTACTAGTTAATCAATCTAAGTTGAGGAGAAATGGTTCGGAACCTCATGGATATCGAAGTGGTTTTACAGGCGGCAGACATTTTTAATGGGGTTATTCTAGCGATTATTAATGGAAGAAATAAATTGGCTTAGAGTTTTTGCAGGCTTGTTGCTTGTTTTGTTTATTCCAGGATACACATTAATTCAAGCTATGTTCCCTAGAAAAGGGGAATTGGATGAGGAATTTGATACACTTTACAGAGTGACACTAGGGATGGCTATGTCAATTTGTATAGTGATCATAGTAGGTTTCATTTTGGGAAACCCTGCGCTTGGCAATGCACCCTCCTGGGGTAACTCAGATGATGACAAAGGGTACTTCCAAACATTTTTTGTCACAGCATCATTACTTTCTTTGTCAATATTATTTTTTGCTGCAGGTTGGTACAGAGGAGCTTATCCTTGGGCAGCTAATATTCATCCAAGTCTTGCTAGAGCACCTCCAGGGATTCGTATTGAATCAGAGTTAGCTGTAGCAGGAAAGTACATACCTGCTGAATTAATAGAACTTCAAGGTTTAAAGCATGACAGAGATAATGTTAAACGCAAATTAGAAGAAGTTGAAAGTCGTAAGCGTTCAGGCAGTTCAGTGATGAAAAAATATTATGAAAGAAAAGAAAAAACGCTATTGGCAGATTTAGCAGATATCGATTCTAAAATGGCAGATTTAGATAAAGACTTGAACAGGCCCGGAGAAGGCGAGGGTTTATCCGGAGATGTCGTTCAAGAAGATTCATTAGAAATTTCAGATGAAGAGGAATAAACTTGGAATACAAGTTAGTAATAGTAGTCAGAACAGACTTAGGAATATCTAAGGGTAAGATGGCTGCACAAGTATCACACGCTGCAGTCAATTGTTCACTTCAATCAAAGAAATCTGATTCTTCTAATTTTAAAAAATGGTATGCTGATGGTCAAAAAAAAGTAGTTGTTAAAACAACAAACGAATCTTCATTAAGGCAATTGCAACAACATGCAAGAGATATTGGTTTGACTAATAGCCTGATAACCGATGCAGGTTTAACTGAAGTACCTCCGGGAACAGTTACCTGTCTAGGAATAGGTCCAGCTACTGAAACAAAAATTAACGAAGTAACTGGAAAGTTATCTTTATTCTAAACCCAACGCTTTATTTATCACGCGTATTCGGTAGTTATGGGCTGGTTTGGTAAAAAGAAAGAAGAAAAGAAAAAATTTGATTATTCTGAGGAAACAAAAGAACTTTTTGCAGAGCGAGACGCTTATTATGCAGAACAACGCCGTAAATTAGGTGGTGGCGATTCTAATCCTGAGTTAGCCAAGCAAAAACAAGATGAAGCTCCATCCTCAAGAAAAGAGGATTTGGAGGATCTTTTAGGAGGTGCTGGCGATTTTAATCCATACGTTGACAAAGGCGAATCAACGTCAGAATCAGCAAGTGTTCCTTCCAAACAGTCAACTTCAGGATCATCTTCAGGGTACGCGTGTTCTACATGCGGAAAAGAATTTCAAGAAAAATGGGGAAAATGTCCCTCATGCGGTGGAGAAATGAAAAAATTGGGTGGCGCTGTACCAGATTCACTACCTTCGACTCCAGTTGACACATCCTCAATTCCAGAACCTGCGAATTCAAACGTTGGTGATCCTTTAGATGACCTTCTTGGAGATTTCAGTTCTTCATCGGAGAAAAGTGAAGATGAAGATTCTTCCGATGAATTACCAAATAATGTTAGAATGGTTGGAGATGATGATAGCGGCCCTTCCACCGATTTTGGCGCTCAACGTTCAAGTCATAGCAACCGCAAGAAAGTGCGTAAAGTTAAGAAAATAAAAAGACCTCGTAATCCGTAGTTGGAACTCTGATGTCAGATTCTGATAAAATACAAATACCTGAGGCTGCAAAAGACATAGGGATGGCAATAGGTAGCGTTCTCTTAGTTTTTCTATTAACATTTGCTTACAGTGGTAATTGGCCACCTATGGTAGTTATCGAATCCGGTTCTATGGAACATACAGATAATCCTCTGTACGATGAACCCGGCTTTACTCACATTGGAACAATAGACACAGGAGATTTAGTAGTAGTCAAAGAGGCTGAAAAATCAGAAATTGTTACATATCTTCAAGGTAAGAAAACAGATTACAAGAAATATGGAGATTATGGAGATGTAATAGTTTATTACAAGAATGGAATAAGAGAATTTGATGGAAACCCAGTCACACCTGTTATTCACAGGGCAATGGCTTGGGTAGATGTTTTAGAAGAACCAAGAGATATGAATGGCGATAATATCACCGATTATTACTACATTCCTGAAATAGAAACTTATTTCGGTTCTAAAATAGAATTTTCAGAAATAGGTCTCAGCGGAGGTGCGCATCTAAAAAATTTAGAGAATTCAGGTTACATTACAAAGGGAGATTCTACTGGCAATCCACATCCTGATCAATTAACTCACAGAGATATTAACAATAATCCAGTTCAGCCAGTAGATCCAGATTGGGTAGTCGGGATGGCAAGAGGTGAACTACCGTGGTTTGGTTTAATTAAATTAAAAATTACTCAGCCTGAAAATTATGATAATGCACCATCAGGTTGCAAATCTATGCTTTTGATTTCCATTATAATTATTTTGGTAGGCCCATACACCGTAGGAAAGTTTTTAGAAGTTAGAGAGCAAAGGATTCAATCAGCTTCAAAAAGGAAGAATAAACCTTAATTATAAGCAAGTAACGAGCATTTGAGTATGTCTAAATCACCGGCAGCAGCCAAACGCGGAATTCCATCTAAAGAAAATTTCAAAGAATGGTATCCTTTTATGGTTGAAGCTGCAGAATTGGTTGACAAAAGATATCCAATTAAGGGAATGGACGTGTGGAGACCTTATGGTTGGAAAACTATGAGATTAATAGATAATTTAACGCA
>MIZB01000282.1_pt13 | contig 16609 bp, 7 predicted proteins | sample 888171 | NCBI WGS metagenome assembly MIZB01 (sample SAMN05440186, study PRJNA335308) | marine metagenome | isolation source: marine water
TATMGKSAKWMKTMTCATATTTTATTGCGGCATACGATAGTTCGATGTAAATCACAAATCCTAACCCGATGAAAATTCCACTTGAAAGATATTCGCTCCAGCTTTTTTCGTCTTGTTTCGTATCATAACCACAAAAGGCTTCATCAAAATTTTCAAGACATAAATTAGGAGTATATAGAAATCCAATAATAATTGCCAATGCTATGGATGCTCCAATTGCCCAGCCCTTTCTTTTCCATATTCCGTAAGCTCCTAAAAATGGCATAGAACCAAATATGACGTTAGTTAGCCTTACTGAAACATCATCTATTCTATCATTTGTACCTTCAACATCATCATACACCAATTTTACTGGTTTCCATCTCCATTGAGTCGCATTAGTTTCACTGTTTTCAACATCTGTATTTGTGGGAATTACATATTCTCCTTGTTGTACGTCTATAGCCGGGTCTGCAATGTAGCCTCCAAGGCTTCCAGCAATTATTAAGAATAAAAAGAATTTGTATCTTCCTTTGAATATAGTAAAAATGTAAAAAAGGAAACCAGCTGCAAATCCCCATGGGACAAATACCTCTGGATTTGGATCAAATCCTTTTAATGAATCTCCAAGATATTTAGTTAGAAGGGAGTCTTTTGGATTATGGTAAACGTAAAATTCACTAATTACGTAGATAAGAGATAAGCTAGAAATTATCTTTATTGCAAATATTATAGGATATTCTCCGAAAAAGTCCTTGTAATTTATAATTTTATCTATTTTTGGAATTCTTGATGCTTTTATTTCAGTAGCCCCTTCTTCCATTTAGATCTCCTGAAGAGCAGTATTCACATTGTCACCATATTTCCAATCGCCTACTTGGAGACCAAAGCTTCTGAGTTCAGAAATCATATTGTCTCTTTCAATTTTCGCAATAAGTAATGGTTCCATAGGAATTCTTTTCATTCTTTCTTCGAAGTCCAAGCTTGATGGTGAAATAGTTGTAATAGTAAATCCTCTGCTGATTGTGCTTGTAAAAGCCTCAGAAATAGTATGGTCATCATCTAATGAACTAAAGAGGATAATTGGGGAACCACTTGGGAGATGAGGCAGTAAGTCTTTCATTACGATCTCTAGTTTTAAGTTTCCTTGAGGTTTAGCACTAGATAGTCCTGTAAGAATCTTGAAAAGGTGATGCTCTCCTCTGTCTAAATCTATTCTATCAATCGTGTCACCGTATACCATTAAAGCTACATTATTTCTTTCATCTAGAAGTTGCTTAGCATACGTAGCTGCAGCTCTACAAGACATTTCCAGAGGTGTATCCCTTCCACCCCCTACAGCAGATACCTCTCTTGCATCTACCAGTAAAATAACATCCATTACATCTTCTCGAACCGTTTCATTGACCATCATTTTGCCTTTTTTAGCTAAAGCTTTCCAATTTACAGATCTAAGTGAATCCCCAGGAACGAATTCTCTCAAAGAATAAAACTCCGTACCTGTACCAATTACGTTCAAAGGCATGGCTCCAGAAAGTAATTTAGGTGCTCGAGATGTAATGACTTGCTCTTCTAGGACTTCAATTTGTGGAAATACTGAAAAGCTGTGAATTGATTCTTCTATTCGTTCGTTATAAAATAAATCAAATGCATCTTTAACACGCATTTTAACGGGTCCTAAGTGATAGTGTCCTCTTAGTGGTAATTTTAAGGAATATTCAAATGAAACCTCTTGCCAAGGTTTCATGTAAAGTAAAGTGTAATTTGAGCCTTTGATTATTCTAGCTTGAGGTGGTAAACTATCGTATATTTCCACGAATCCAATTCCTAACCCTGTATTTTTGATTATGAATTTAACCGACATTGTTCCATCTTCAAAAATATTATCTGAGGTTGTTTCTCTTCTAATTTTTACATTAGGCATCCATACATCTAAGAAACTAGATATAACTACAAATGTCAGCATAACTAATCCTGCACTTATGAAAAGATAATTCAATCTAATCAAACCTGCTAGTGTCAAGAAAATAGCACCGCCTGCGACAGCTGCAGCCTTCTTACTCCACATTTAGTCTTCTAGTTGTCCTTGAGTTGTTGGTACTTCTACTTGTTCAAGAATTTCAGATACAATTTCTTCAGTTTTGACGCCCTTAATTCTTGGTTCAGGTTTTAGAATGATACGGTGTCTTAGGGTGTAGATACTTAGTCTCTTTATATCATCAGGTATTACGTAATCTCTTCCACTTAGAACCGCTAATGCCCTAGAAAGTTTGAATAGAGATTGTGCACCTCTAGGAGAAGAACCTACTTTTACACGCGGATCTTCACGTGTACGATAGATAATTTCAACAATATACTCTATAATTGAATCGTCGATTCTTACTTTTTCGAGACTTAATTGCATTTCACGAAGCTTTTCAGGAGTGGTAATTGCTTGAAGCGTATGATCGTCTTTTCCTCTTTGTTTTCTCTTTACGAGAATAGCCCTTTCAATTGGTCTTCCAGGATAACCCATCGATAATTTCATCATAAAACGGTCCAACTGAGCATCAGGTAAAGGATAGGTACCTTCAGACTCAATAGGGTTTTGTGTTGCTAATGTCACAAAAGGCTCGGGTAAAATATGCGTTTCACCTTCAATAGTAACTTGATGTTCTTGCATTGCTTCTAACAATGCGGCCTGTGTTTTTGGTGGAGCTCTGTTTATTTCATCAGCTAGTAGTAAATTACAAAATAAAGGTCCTTTTCTAAATTCAAATTTTTGATCTTTTTGGTTCCATATGTAAATTCCAGTAATATCAGCAGGTAGTAAATCAGGTGTAAATTGTACACGTTTAAAGTTGATACCTAATGCCTGTGCAAATGTATTAGCTAATAGCGTTTTTGCCAGTCCAGGATTATCCTCAAAGAGAATATTCCCTCCAGCAAGTATTCCTACTGCAGTCAAGTCAAGTATAGGTCTTTTACCCATAACAACTTGCTCAGCTTCAGCTAAAACAGCTTGCATTAGATCGTGTGTTTCTTGTAATGAAGGATCCATCATGTAGGTTTGTAAACCTTCATTCTGGTCTTCAGTCCCAACTTCTGGAGTCGGTTCTTGCTCTTCTTCTTTCTTTTTATTTCCAAATAGGCCCATTATTTTTTCCATCCTTTTATTGCTTCTTCAACCTCTTTCAAGGTCATACTTCTATCGTCATTTATCATGAATTTAACTAATAGAGGATCATGTAATAACTCTTCAATCTTTGTTTGTGATAACATTCCAAATTCTTCTCTAGTGTATCCATTTTCAATTCTTACTTTTTCTATGAATATTTCTTTAATTGTTTCAGGGTGAGTGTAATGTGCATGAGGGACTCTAAATCTTGACAATCTTCCCTCGTATATGTTGAATAGATGTCTCCAAGGTTTTGGATTTTCTACTCTCATCATCACTAGTTGTAAAATTAAGATAATGGATCCTAAGAAAAGAATTCCTAGCGTTTCACTATTACTAACATATCCTAGAATTCCAAATAGTTGAACATAAACAAGTGAAAGAATATCAGATTGTATATGACGACTTTCGTCAAATATAACGGTGTGTTTTTCTCCATTTGTTACATAGTTTACCATTGCTAATATGAATTCACGATTATCTAGTTCATCATAATATTCGTTTGTAAAAATACTTGTATCTGATATGAATATTACAGTTCCATTTCCTACATTTGCTTCGGCGACTACTTCAACTCCGTTAGTAGAATCTTCTCTGTATGTCCCTTCGCCTTTTCCTCCAACTTCATCTTGATTGTAATCAATAAATGCTTTCTGACTTGACCAAACAAGTCCTTCTGCAGATCCTCCTGTCTGAATTGTAAGTGCAGCGGGGGAACTCATCATCAATTGTCCGTTAAAGTCCATCCTTGGAACGTCTGCATCAATAATGGCAATGGAATTATTCTTAGGATGTATTGCTTCTTCCCAATGGTTCGAGTCGTATAATAGTGCAGGTTTGCATTTTGGGCTAGTACTTCCACTGCCATCGTAACCTAATGCATCGATTGCACCAGCCACCAGTCCAGTAGCTTGTGTTGGCTGGCATCCCTCCTGGACTATATTTGTTCTTAATTTAACGCCTATTTCTAAAGTCCCCATTTCTCCGTAAAAGGCGGAATTGCCATATCCCGAGTCATCTGCAATAATAACTTTTCCACCAGATTTGACGAAATTATATATTGCATTGGAATCAAATTCAGAATAGCTTCTTTCTACTCCGATAATCACAAGAACTGTGGAATTAACCTCAATAGTTTTTTCAGTGGAATTTCTTTCAATATCCGAAATCTTGTTAATTATAGCAGGTCTTGAAACTATAGTTTTCATTACGTGATTTCCATTTTGGTCTTCATCAATATCAGAAGCAAATGTTGAAATATCATTCCAATCATCATCATACGCTGAAAGTTGGGAAGGGTTCTTCGCGCTTGTTATTAGAGTAGGATAAACTACTGTAATCATCATAATTATAATCGCAAGAGCGAATAACTTTGAGCCGTATTTCTCACGGAAGGCCTTTCTCATTTAGATGACCTCATTCCAAATATATTAGTAAATCTAGATACTTTTCCTTCCTTAAGTCCCTTATTTAATTCCATTTCCACTTCATGAAGATTATTAATTGCTTCTACACACCAGATGTTGTAAGATCCATCGATCATTTCCATTCCAAACTCATCGACAACTTTAGGTTTAATTCCGCTATATCTTGCGATTTCGAATAACGAGGTTAATAGCTTTACACTTTGGGTAGGTATTGGTAAAGCAGTACGCATTACATCCGTAAATTCACGGACCGTTTGAGTTTTAGTTTTAATGAATCCATATCTATCAAGAATATTTAGTAATTGATGATAAGACTTGATTATAATTTGTCTGTAGTCTTCATCTTTGTTTAATTCTTTTTGCATTTGTTTAATTAGATTTCTAACTTCATATTTGTGTTTTTGTGTCCAATACAAATAATAGGCAGTTACCAAAAGGGCAGCAGGAATTCCAATGAATAATGGTAAGTATTTGTTAATGTCAAAGGGTTCTTTTGCTTCAGGTGACTTAGTAATACTTATTGCAACATTTGCAACAGTTAGCTCAGTTTCTTGAGGAGTGTCGTCGTATGCTCTGATATACCCTCCTAAAAAGGTAGCTTGAATACTTGCACTACTTGCATCTTCAGGAAATTCGAAATTAAATTTAGCAAATCCAGATAAGTCTGAAGTTAGATTATATTCTAATTTAGTGTCCATTTCTATCTTTTTATCGTAAAATAGATTTACAGATACAGATATCTCAGATTCCGGAATTGGGCTACCATCATCTTCTTCTAGCCAAATAGAAACGTTAACGTTGTCACCAGGGAATACATTTTGAGGTTCAAAGTCAAATCTTATTTTACTTTCTACTAATATTGAATGCTTACTTTTGTATTGTGTTCCATCCAAATATTCGCTCCCTAAATACGTAAGTTTGACAGTATGGTTATTCCTATAGTCATCAGGAATAGTACCAATTGAACTAAAGGTGGACTCATTAGTGAATGAAGTGACTAGTTCAGCGTTTCCAATACTAATCGAAATATTTTCATTAACTCTGTTTCCTAAATCATCTACCAAAATTCCGTAAACATTTATGGCACCTCCTCGCCTCAACTCGTTGTTAAACCAATCGCCCTCCACAATTACATTCTCAAAGGTCGTGGTTCCTGCTACGATAAAAGAATTATTTTTAGTAGAACCTAAGTACCAATCAGTTTCGTCAAAAGTTGCAGTAATATTAAATTCGCCTACTTCATTATTATCAAGTAATGAGTAAGTACCGTTATATTGTCCAGAATCGCTAACGTTTAGGTACATAATCATTTCAGAACCTAGCCATATACCTACTTTATGTGAAATTCCATTTTCATTATCAAGAGTTCCTCCAACTGCAACTTCAAGACTTCCTGATACTTCTAACGTTCCTCCTCTGTATGCTTTGTTTCCTTCATTATCCACACTCACCGTTAGAGATACCTCTGATTGGGGTATTATGCTAATTTCAAAATCAGTCTCTACGAGATAGGGTTGCTCTAGGTTATCTTCTATTTTTATATCAATAGTAAAAATTTCAGTTTGTCCTTCATCTACAAAAAGATTATACTCAAATCGTCCATCTGCACTTGTCTGGAAAGGAGGTGCAAATCCATCGTTCTCGCTGAAAAATTCAATAGTAGTATTAACCATTGGTTTTCCTAATTCATCTACAAGAATRCCTGACAAGTTATATTCAAAYCCTCTAGCMGATTTACATATTTTTTCAGWATATAMYTCAGTATTTCCACATTTYGTTGMCAGATCAAAAAGCATGTTTGGAGAAGCTAATAGAGTTAGGTTGTTATGTGCTTCAGCAGATGTTAATGTAGGGCTGCCRTAYAATGTCGCCTTAATTTGATGTAGGCCTGAGTTTTCRCTRGATAAATTAATTGAAAAGCCATARCTTCCATCACTTRCRGTTTCAATAGATCCAAGTGCTTTTTCRCCTAAAAATAGTGTAATTAACTTATCCTCTATGGCTTGRCCATTATGATCAGTTAAGTTTCCTTTCAACGTTATTTGATCAGATCTTACTGATGATAGTTGGTCTAATGTTAGGTTACTTTCTCCTTTAATGATGATTTCTTCAACAACTATGTCTTCAGGATAAATTTCATTTCCAGAGAACCTTGCAGCTAGTATTGAATTTCCCCAAGACGAATTATCAGGTACTAGAAAAGTTATACTCCAAGCTTCATTGCCACTAATTTCAACTTCGCCTATGTATGTATCTCCATACGTAAGTTCAATAATTCCGGTAGGTTGTTCCCCTTCATCCCCATATATGGTTCCATTAATTTGATATTCACGTTCTAATTCGAAAGTATCAACGTTTGATTCATCAAATCTTAAGTCAACAGATGCGTTAATAATTCGAATTTGCTCAGTTCTATTTTGTCCACTTAAATTTTCATTACCACTGAAGTCGAATTCTAAGTCATAGTTCTCGTCTTCTACAACAGGAGTATTTATCTCAATTGTAAATATTCCATTTTCGTTTGTTAAGCCATTGTAAGTTACACCGTTGAATTCAAGAGAAACAATGCCATCTTCTATGGGGATGTTTTCATCTTCAAATAAATTACCTGTGATTAATGTAGTTCCATCACTTGCAGCAGTTGTTGGTACATTTACATCGATTGTTACATTTCCAGTAATGTTAATCGGCAACGGAGAGCTATCTCTCCACTCAGCAGGAATTCTTGTAGGCACACCTTCATGAGTTATAAATTGTTCTTCACGGTATAGCTGTAAAAACCAGTTCCCTGCCTTTATGGTTGAGCTCAGTGAACTCCCATTACAAATTAAAACCATAAATCCATCAGAATCAGTTATTCCATTGCCAATTTTATATGAAACACTATCGGACCCTTGAGTCTCATTAATGTATGCATCAATTTGTAATCCAACATATGCTTCACCAGATTCAGGATTCACTAAAGGCCCAAAAGACCAATTAAATTCTTGATTTTTAAAAACTTCTTCTGGAGGCAAATTTGGAGTTCCGGCTCTTGCTGGGGGGCTTCCCCAAGGAGGGTCTTCTTCTTCAAAATACCCATAGACTGGATTTTCTTCATCGATATCTCCATCATCCCATGTGTCTCCGTCAGTATTTTCTTCTCTAGGATCGGATGTATTCCATCCCTGTTCATCGTAGTAAGAGCGTGCTGTATTGTTATCTCCAGTTATGTTCCAGTACCATCTAATTTCATCATAATCACTTAAGCCATCTCCGTCAGTATCTGAATCTTCCGGATCAGTTCGTGAATCATAAGTATCATTTGAAGGAGTAACTTCCTCATAGTCACTTAAACCATCTCCATCTGAGTCAAGGTTGTTAGGGTTAGATGGATAATTGTATTGATTATTTATTCCATCCTTATCAATTTCCCATGGTTTAACTTCATCTCCGTCCCATAGAGTGTCTCCGTCTGAGTCTTCATCCATTGGATTTGTTCCATAAGTATTGATTTCTTCAAGATTTGTTAATCCATCAGTATCCAAGTCTTCATCTCCATCCTGCACTCCATCTCCGTCAGTATCATTATTTCCAGGGCTGTAATTATATCCCTGTGAGATTCGAGTATATTCCCAAGTGTCGTTCAATCCATCAGAATCACTATCAATAGCTAAAGGATTAATTCCAATTGTAATTTCAAGACCATCATTTAATCCATCTTCATCAGTATCTGGCAATAGAGGGTCAGTTCCGTGAGTAAATATTTCAYCATAATCAGTTAATCCATCAYCATCGGTATCRCTGTCAGTAGGATTTGTTGARTATGTAAAAATTTCATCATAATCTTCTATTTCGTCATCRTCCGTATCTGATTTTATTGGATTAGTGCCGTAGGTTYCAACTTCCACTCCATCGATTAATCCATCGYCRTCRGTATCGTTATCAYTTGGGTTAGATATATAGATGTTAATTTCTTGCCCGTCRTTGATYCCGTCTTCATCAGWATCTTCATYATTTGGGTCTGTARAATGAGTAAATATTTCAGCATAATCACTCAACATRTCGCCGTCWGWATCCCARTTRTTTGGATTAGTAKAATGRGTATTATTTTCAGCTCCATCACTAAGTCCGTCRCTGTCAGAATCAGGATTRTTAGGTTGTGTATTTGTTAAGTTCCATTCCACAATATCATCGAGACCATCACTGTCAGTATCATTTAGCAATGGATTTGACTCAACAACATTAACTTCATATCCGTCAGGYAATCCATCTCCGTCAGAATCAGGGTCATCYTTATCGGTACCATAYACCTGTTCYTCACCATTYGTTAAGCCATCTTCGTCRTCGTCGTTAGCAGCAACATTATCATCGCTAGGATTATCGACAGGGTTGGTTCCATCGGACTCCCATTCAACTCCATCACCGACACCTCCGCCGTCTGTATCCCAATTATTTGGATTAGTTCCAATATCAATTTCATCACCGTCATCAAGGCCATCATTGTCACTGTCGGGGTCTTTTGGTTCAGTAGAATATTCATTTATTTCTTCACCGTCAGCAAGTCCATCATCATCAGTATCGTCATTTGTGGGATTAGTAGTATAAGTGTTAATTTCTATAAAATCATTGAGCTCATCACCATCAGTATCAGTACTAGTAGGGCTAGTATTGTGTACAGCAGTTTCGTTATAGTCTTCGAGTCCATCTCCATCAGTATCCTTGTCTAAAGGATCAGATCCAAAAATGTGAACCTCGTTGCCATCGTTTAATCCATCATCGTCGCTATCAGTATCATTTGGATTTGCCCCTACTCCAATTTCATCGCCATCTTCTAATCCATCACCATCAGTATCGTTATTTCCAGGTTCGGTACCATAATTGTTAACTTCAATTCCGTCTCCTAAACCATCGCCGTCTGAATCTAGTGAGGTAGGGTCAGAGCTGAAATCGTTAATCTCCTCTCCATCATCTAGTCCATCCCCATCAGTATCTTGAACATTAGGATTAGAATCATAAACATTTACTTCATCTCCATCGCTTAATCCATCTCCATCACTGTCTGTATTCAGCGGTTCAGTTAAGAAATTATTAATTTCATCTCCATCGGTAAGTCCATCCCCATCAGTATCTTCCAGAGTAGGATTAGTCTCGTAATTGTTTACCTCTTCTCCATCGTCTAGACCATCCATATCAGTGTCATTGTTTGTAGGGCTAGTTTCGTAGATATTGACTTCACTACCGTCATTAAGCCCATCTCCGTCGCTGTCTTCAAGAGTTAGATTTGAAAAGTATATATTTACTTCATCTCCGTCGTCCAATCCGTCTCCGTCGGTATCGGCGTTCGACGGATTACTCGTTAGGTTATTGACTTCGTGCCCATCATCTAATCCATCTCCATCTGTATCAGGATTTAATTTATCAGTCCCTAGAACAAACTCTTGCCCATCTGTTAAGCCGTCTCCATCTTGATCAAGGTCAGTTGTGTCATCATCGTCAGAATCTAGCGGATTGCTTTCATCAACATAGATTTCAACTCCGTCACCTACAGCCCCCCCATCCGTATCTGAAACTGAGGGGTTAGTTCCGTCATTTTCATTTACAACTCCGTCGCCATTAAAGTCACAAACAACACCTGTGGTTGGATTTTCCCATGTACAATTTGGAAAAATACCYTCCAGTTCCCACAAATCTAGCAGTCCATCAGTATCTGTGTCGTTACTATTTGGGTTAGTTCCATGTGTAAATAATTCWTCACCGTCRTTTATTCCATCATCATCACTATCGCTATTAGTAGCATTTGTGWAATAATCATTAATTTTCAGCACCATCATCAATGCCATCATCGTCMGTGTCGTTATTTCCAGGTTCAGTGCCGTAATTATTGACCTCACTGCCATCTGTTAATCCATCTCCGTCAGAATCTATCAAGATTGGATTTGAATCGTAATCGTTAATTTCCTCTCCATCTGTTAGCCCATCTCCGTCACTGTCTACTACGTTAGGATTTGATTCATAATCATTAATTTCTTCACCATCTTCAAGTCCGTCATCATCAGAATCTCTGAGTAAAGGATCTGTGAAATGAGTTATTATTTCATCATAGTCACTTAAGCCATCCCCATCAGTATCTTTTCTATCAGGATTTGTTCCATGATTATTAACCTCATCACCATCTAAAAGTCCATCATCATCAGTGTCATTGTCGTTCATATCAGTATTATAGATTGTATTTTCTTCAAGGTCAGTTAAGCCGTCACCATCAGTATCTCTCTCATCTGCAGGAATATCATCAGTATTATTATTTAGTGGATTTGTACTATCTAAATCGACTTCCCATCCATCGAGAGTACCTCCTCCATCAGTGTCTCCAACTAGAGGATTAGTGGCATCATTTTCATCTCTAACTCCGTCTTCATTATAGTCACAGAGAACTCCAGTTTTTGGGGAAAACCAGTTACAGAAGCCAATTCCAGTTATTTCTCTGAAATCCGTTAAACCATCACTATCCGTATCTTCAGATAGAGGATCAGTGAAATAAATAGTAACTTCATCACCATCATTTATTCCATCGTCATCTGTATCAGCTAAATCAGGATCAGTTCCGAGTTCTTCCTCTCTATGATCGAATAGTCCGTCGCCATCACTATCTCCAATATCATCATCGGGATTTCGCGGGTCTGTTGAATCTGTAAAAATTTCTTCGAAATCACTTCTACCGCCTTCATCAGTATCAAACAAATCTGCAGCAGTTTCGCCTTCGTCTAGTTTACCGTTTTTATTTGCGTCTTCATCACCATCATCAATGCCGTCGCTATCACTATCTGCCTCTTTTGGATTTGTTGTAGACAAATCATCTTCATCAGGCTGCCAAGTTTCAAAACAACTTGTAAGCTGGTTATTTCCATCTTTTGTAGCACATGAATTAGAGTTGTATTCTTCATCAAATATATCGCCTGTGACTCCTAGCTCCAATCCGTCAGTTAAACCATCATCATCACTGTCATGATCTATAGGATTTGTTCCAATAATGTATTCATTTCCATCATTTATTCCATCATTATCAGAATCAGAATCTAAAGGGTGTGAACAAAACTTTCCATAATCAGAGAATAATCGGCACAATATCTCGTCATCGTCTTCAAGTCCATCTCCATCTGTATCTGCAGAAAGAGGATCGGTTCCGGTATTTTCGGTACTCACATAAATACCAGTATTTGTTTCGGCTCCATCAGGTAGTGTGTCGAAGTCACTGTCGGGGTTATTTGGGTCAGTCCCAATCCCAATCTCATATTCATCACTTAATCCATCATCATCCGTATCGCTCATCACATAATCAGTTCCAGGCTGAGTTCCATTTCCAACTACGGAGTCATCATCTCCTGTTGTTGTACCTCCGTTAGCATCACAAGTAGGGCAAGTAGTCGACGATGTTGGTTCAAAAGTAAGCCATCCTATTTCATCAAACAAAACTTCTGCATATGCATGTCCATTCAGCATTGTAATGATTCTAGTATCTTCTTGAATTTGATATCCCGTACTTTCTCCATATCCACTGTCTTGCCATGCTTGAGGAGTAATAACCTCTCCAGGGCCATTACCCTCTACATATCTCGTAGGGATTCCGCTAATTCTTGATAGTATAGTGAAAGCAGATGCAAAATTAGTACACTTTCCGTCAGTACCTTCATTTCCGAAAAGGAAATAATCTACGAAATCCTCACCATCTGGGGTTAAAGTGCCATTAATGTTATAGTAATAATTACTTCTTAGATAATACATTATAGCTTCGGCTTTTTCGTAATCAGTTTCTCTTCCTTCAGTAATAGAAGCAGCTAGATCATAGACGTCATTATTTGGTCCATCTCTGATAGGGAATTGCGGTACCTCTGTAAATTGTGATGGAAAATTATTTGGAGCGTTTGCAGCCCGCTTTACACTTTCAGGAATGTTATATTCAGTCATAGTAAAAGTGTAAGTTTGGGCGTATCCGTCAACCTTTAAATTAAAAGAACTGTCCATTGTGACACTATTTCCTATGAAGACATTGTTGGTGTACAACGATGTGGATAAGTATCCTTGAACTGGCATAATCCAAGTTATTGTGTATTGATGCTGTTCAGTTGTAATTTCAGGATGAGTAACCAGATAATCATAACTGTAAGGGTTTGAGCCAGTTGACCAATAACCAGGATTATTTACAACGCCTGTCTCTATATCGTATTGCTCACATCCTGGAGCAGGACACCACTGGCTCCTATCGTATGTATTTGTGTCTGGATTATATCCATTATCGTAGATTGTTTTTGCGACAGTTCTCCAGTATTGGGGATTTGACGTAGGATCATCACAGGTATCGCATGTAACTGTAAATTTTACTGCAGCGAGCATGGCTAGGGGGTAAAAACCTTCCAAGCCTCCCATTCCATTAGAATCAGGCTGAGGTGTCCAGTCGTTTTTATTGGACATTTCTTCAGCCCATTCTGGGAGTGGAGGATCTTGGTCTTCCTTATCTGGTATCCCATCACCGTCACTATCAGGATTATTTGGATCTAGATGGTCTATCATATCCTCGTACATGTCTGGAATTCCGTCACCATCGGAATCCATCATTTCTTCTTGATCGGAAAATCCATCGCCATCTGCATCAGGATCCATACAATTAGTAATTCCATCTCCATCTAAATCGCCTTCACAATCATACAAATCCTCCATACTGTCAGGGATTTCATCTAAATTTTTCAAATCCTCCCACATCTGTTGTTCCATTAAATCAGATATTCCGTCATCATCCATATCAAAATCATTAGGATCAAATCCTAGTGCGATTTCATAGTCATCAGATAACCCGTCACCATCACTATCTCTCATAGGAGGGTCCGGTATTCCATCACCGTCAATATCTTTCTCTGCCAAAGGGTCTTTATCTATGCTAGAGGCACGGGATAAGAATGGAGAATATGGAAGCGCAGTAAGTAGCAAAATAACAACAATCAATGCCTGATACTTTTGTCCGCGCATAATTAGCTCGTATACACAGAAGTAGGCATCATTAAACCGTTTGGTCCAAAATAATGGCGCCCGCGCCGGGATTTGAACCCGGGTCCTCAGCTCGACAGGCTGAGATGATAGGCCAGGCTACACCACGCGAGCAATAAAATATACCGTAGCACTTTCTATTTAGAGTTTAAGGTAATTTTTACATTCCCATATTAAGCCTGAATGATGGATTTCCAGCTTCTGCATTTCCAAAGAAATCTTCAGATTCGCCCTCTTCCATCATGGCTCCAACTAATACTCCAACAGTCTCTTGTAGAAATTTAAGTTCAGTTTGTAATTCATCAATGGTTTGTTGTAGTTTTTTAATTTCTTCAGCTTCTTTCGACACTTAACACCTACCCTAATGTACCTTATAATGTTATGTATCTAAAATTAAAATTTAGACTTCAATATAGGCAATATCTCGAACAAATCGCCTACAATTCCATAATCTGCTACTTTGAATATTGGGGCGTCAGGATCTTTGTTTATTGCAGCAATGCATTTAGATCCGCTCATTCCTCCCAAGTGTTGAATTGCGCCTGAAATTCCGATAGCAAGGTATAACTCAGGAGCAACTGTTTTTCCAGTTTGTCCTACTTGATGTGAATGAGGTACCCATCCAGCATCAACAATGGCTCTACTAGCTCCTGCCGCAGCTCCCATACTTTCGGCCAGTGGCCTTATCATAGAATCATAATTTTCTGCATTCTCTAGTCCTCTTCCACCGCTTACAACTATGGCWGCTTCGGTYAATTCAACAGTTCCWGAGCCTACATTTTCAATGTCGGTTGTGTTWAGYGTAGACTCAGCCATTTCTCCGGAATAGTTTTCTACACTACCAGACCATGCTTCACCTGCAGGGTAGGCATTATTTCGAATTGTTGCTACAATAGTCCCAGTCGGATTTGATTTTGCAAGTACTTTACCGGCAAAATTTGGTCTTACAAAACCATCGCTCCCGGCTTCTAAACAATCTCCTAGATATCCACAATTTAATTCTGCAGCCAATCTTGGCCCTAGATCTTTACCCATTGACGTTGCGCCCAAAAGTATAGTTTCAATGTTATGTGTTCTTTAGCTATATTGCTGGCAATAGATGCATATTTTACTGGGTCGTAATTTTCTAGGCTTGTATCATCAGCCATTATAATTTTACCCACAGATAATTTCATTCCAGCTTCGGAGATTCCGCTTCCCATAACTAAACCAGTTACTTCGCCCATACCTGCAGCTACTGCAGCGACTTGTTGCGAAATATTTTTAATTTCAGAACCATCAGTTTCCCCAATAACTAATACATTGCTCATATTACTTTAGCCTCCATTTTGAGTTTTTCAATCAATTTATTGACTTTGTCTTCTGCATTTTCTCCGTCTATCATTTCTCCTCCATCTCTGGCAGGAGGTAAACTAGATTTTGAAGTTATAGCATCATTACTATCAACTGAATCAACATTTTTGTTTTCAAAAGGTTTCCTCTTTGACATCATTATATCTTTCAGCGCAGGGAATCGAACTTTGTTCATATCCTTCTGGCAAGTAATGACTGCAGGCGTTGAAGTTTCAACTGTTTGCAATCCTCCTTCAATTTGCCTCTTAGCTTTCAAAGTTCCGGAATTGTACTCCAAGCTAGTGACGCCAGAAATATTTGGCATTCCTAGCATTTGAGCGATCATAGTGCCTGTTGCAGCTTGGTAATAGTCAATGCCTTGAATACCGCACAAAACTAAATCAACGTCTAATTCTTTTATTGCGTCAGACAAAGCCTTGGCGTTTGCTAGTGGTTTGTCGCCCCTATATCCTTCTTGTCTTAGAACTACAATTTCATCAGCACCAATTGCCAGCATTTTTCTCAAATCGGTGTCGATGCTATTATCCTCAGAAAATAAGCTTAGTAGAGTAACTTTACCGCCCTCAGCTTCTTTAAATTGAACTGCTTGTTCGACAGCAAATTCATCGTATGGATTTACCATATATTTGAAATTCTGGTCATTAAGTGCCCCATCATTTACTTCTAGCTTTGATTCGGTATCTGGTACCATTTTGATTAATACAGCTATGTTCATTTTATCCCTCTAGATTTTCTAACATTATTTCGGAAATATCTTTCACAGTTTTCTGTTCCTCGCCTAATGTTTTCAAGCCGTCACTCATCATCGTCATACAGAATGGACAACCTACTGCTACGCAGTCTGCACCGGTATTTACAGCTTCCTTTGCCCTTATTTCATTCACTCTTTTATCAGCATCTTCTTCCATCCATATACGGGCACCTCCACCCCCACAACAAAATGATTTTTCTCTTGATCTTTCCATTTCAATAAGATCACCACCAATAGCCTCTCTTGGCGCTTCAGTTTCACCGCCAATCCTCCCCAAATAGCATGGATCATGGAATGTAACTTTATCTCCATAATCTTTTATTTTTAGTTTTTCTTTTTGCTTTAAATCATTGAGTATTTGAGAGTGATGGTATACTTCGTATTTACCACCATACTTTTCATATTCTTTTCCTATTGTATGAAAACAATGAGGACAAGCAGTAATTACTTTCAATGTTCCTAGTGAATTCATATTATCAACATTCATTTCAGCCATCATTTGGAACATGAACTCATTACCTGCTCTTCTTGCAGGATCTCCATTACACATTTCCATTTCGCCCATTATTGAGAAATCAACACCAGCTTCTTTCAAAAGTTTTGCAGTAGCTCTCGAAACATTTTTGTTTCTTTCATCAAATGATCCTGCACATCCAACGTAGAATAAGTATTCAGCAGGTTCACCTATTTTCAGGTCTAATCCTTCAGCCCAATCAGCTCTTGTATGGGCGCCTAATCCCCAAGGATTTGAATTTCTTTCCAGATTGTTAAATAGATTTTGTAATTCTTCAGGGAAATCTGAAGCTTCCATAACGAGGTGGCGTCTTGTGTCAGTTAATTTAGGTACATGTTCAATGTGTACGGGGCAAGCATTTACGTGGGATCCTCTAGAGTCGACCTGCAGGCATGCAAGCTTGAGTATTC
>MIZB01000314.1_pt11 | contig 16581 bp, 16 predicted proteins | sample 888171 | NCBI WGS metagenome assembly MIZB01 (sample SAMN05440186, study PRJNA335308) | marine metagenome | isolation source: marine water
ACAGARTGYCAAAATAWRGGTTAYMARAATTTACAAGYCGTACCWTTTGAYTTAGGWAATGGAAGTAAYATGATRMTRYTRYTWTCKGCDACKTTCCTYTTCHTRGGWGTWRSTAAYTMKCTKATTTCSAATACWAARATTAAYGAYATTGATGARGCAAARTACTTYTCTATGATTCTYTCCGGTCTTGGWYTMCAATTTCTCATAYTAGTTTTCAATGTWGTRACTAGTGAAGATGGAGGBCTRGGATTYGAYGAGAATGATACKGCRYTAACTATCATGGCWCTTGGAGTMGCWACYATTGGAATGGTYTCATTTTATCGYAAAAGAAGRGGWGAAGCTGGRTCYATGGGWGTYGCCTAYTTCGTWATTTTTGCATCYGGAATYTTYGCTCTTTTCGGAACATTTATTGCHCCRGTAGTYMTTGGHGGTAAYGATATTGAATGGCCMGARGAYGGDGAYGARCAATTTAAYCTHGTMTTRTCTGCBWTRGTWACTGCRGTRGGTTTCTGGYTRAGCTATARATTTGGDTCWCAAAARYTRCGTGAAYTWTCWWTMGCYAGYGATGCDGCMATGCCTAAYMGBCARGAYGCTTTTGCRCCWWCWGTTCCRGGHGAACARAARGCAATGCCMGARTGGACMGTTGACTCDGCYATGGAATTTTTGATGAACGAGTATGGTGATGAATTCCAAGTTGAACTMAAACACACTACHGARCATACACCCGAYCTAGAATTAGTTGAAAAAACAATGATGGATACWGTAGATCAATCTGTWGAAATCAGACAAGCAATMGAAGTTGACTACGAYGTGGAYTTCCAYGAAATMGCKGARGCATACTCTACTACRCAAGARACTGTTGATGAAGTAATAACTCAYTTAACTTCTGGTAARAAYATTATGCTTTTCGGAGARCCWGGAACYGGTAAAACTGCMTTATCAAAYATWTTRTTAACAAAATTATGYGGTGAAATTGARCAACCAAAYGGTAGCATGGCTCCAAACTATACTATTGTTACAGCAAATGCAGAATGGTCWAATTTCGATGTTATTGGCGGTATHTCTCCYGATGATTCTGGHGGRTACTACTTCAARGAYGGATATGTAGCTGAGGCTGCAAAATTATGTGAAAAATCGATTCGTGAAAGAGGTAAACCTCACTATCTTGTTATTGATGAGTTTAACCGAGCTAATATTGATGARGCSTTTGGTAAATTGTTTACWGTTTTTGAGTATMGAGATAARCAACCTTTACTRACGCACAAAGAAACTGGAGGCGCTCCATTCATGATGCCGCCAGARTTCCGTATTATAGGAACYATGAATACWCAGGATAAAAATACATTATTCAACGTTGGTTTTGCTYTAATGCGACGTTTYGCYTTTGTTGAAATTGGATTACCNCTYCCTGAGGATGAATACCACCGTATGCCTGTTTTTGTTTAYTTTAAGCTCAAAAAACTYGGACTAGTTCCGGACAGGCCTGAYGGCGATGGYTTGTGGAAATTTGGAGAAAAATGCCGCCATTTYCCACAAAAGAAATTTGACTTCTACGACGAAGATGGAAATATGTACGCTTGTCACGAAAAACTGGTTAAATTCTTAACTCCWGGCGAAACYCCTAARCGTGGTGACGAAACKCCTCTYGGAGTRCGCACATTTAGGAAAATTGGACCTGCATTACTTATCGATTCAATGGTAACYATATTTAATTCGATTAAGAARTAYGGGCCAGAATTRGCMTTGGACAGAGTYATTAGATCCAACATAATGCCTTCACTTGAAGGYTTAGAAAGAAATGAAATAAGATGCATGTTCCTACATGCGAAGGAAGTGCTTGGCCCTACCTCAATAGTTACTGAAACTCTAGATAGAATGGCKAATTCAGACAGYYTAAGTTTATTCTAGAAKTAAGATTTATAGATTAACTAAGTGATTGTGCAAAAGAAACTATCTCATCATAATCRGGTTCTACGCCAGGATTCTCAGCTACCCACCTRTGCCTAAYTATGCCYTCTTTATCAATAACRACAACTACTCTATTRGCACTTTCGTAACCTTCGATACCGCCRAGACCRAYAAATTTAGCATCATATGCCTCAACAACTTCYCTGTCTATATCAGACAATAATTCAAATTTAAGGTTATACTTAGATGCAAATTCAGCGTTAGCCCATGGAGAATCAACGCTTATGCCAATYACATCTGAATTAGATTCATTTAACTTTGACAAATTRTCTTGAARTGAACACATTTCAGYATCRCAAACYCCTGTAAAWGCACCTGGATAAAATGCTAAAATAACAGTTTTTCCTGCATAATCTSCYAATGAHACATCTTCCTTAGACGTATTTTTCAATGTAAAATTAGGTGCAGACTCGCCAATCATAGGACATCACTTCTTTTGATATTAATGTGTTGTAACATAAATTATTATCAAGATASTTACTTATAAAATATTCACAAAAAAACTTCTTACTCACTAATTAAGCTTTCAATATATCTTTTTTTAAACTTAAAACCATTCKYCTTTGCAAGTTTTAATATTGCTTTATCGAATCCACTTCCATATTGAGCACCCTTCTTCYTGCGATTAGAAAATTCHTTTGGTATCCCCAAGTCCAAAGCAATATTTCGAAGAATCTTTTTATTGCTTAATGAATCAATCTTCTGATAATTTCCCATATTCATAGCCTGAATAATTACRTCATCCGCTAAGTAAGGAGCTAATAATGATTTTGAAATGTGRGAAGAAATTAACTTATCTCTCTCAAAAACAAGATTGTACATTCTCTTAAGTCCACTTATGCTTTCATCTTTCAGATCTCCAATTCTTATGCCTCTCCAGATTCCTCCTCCTTTGACAGCTTTCGAATGTCTTTCGTATCCTGCAAAAAGTTCTTCAGCTCCAATTCCAGACAAGAACAGCCCTTCACTACCAAGCCTCATAGAACCTAAGTTGACTGCAGAAACAGTAAGCTTGACGATGTATTCAATGTAATTATCTTCCTCTATAGCAGGTATCGGCAGAACATCAATTACTTCTTTTAGCAATAACTCTACCTCGCCCAAAGAATATTCTTTAACTACTAAATCTAGACTAAAGTAATCTGAAACTTTTCGGGCGTGAAAAAATATCTTTTGAACCACCGATACCAACACAAAAACATCGAAACTCTCTGCCCAAGTCTTTGCATATCTTAGCAATAATAGAAGAATCAACCCCTCCTGATAAAAGAACTCCAAAATTAACACCTTTTGTCTTTTCAGAAATTTCCCTTTTTAATGATAAATATAGGTTCTCTTTTGTTGGAATTATTTTRTGATCATTAATCAAATAATCTATGTGTTCATCCCAATCAACTTTAGARATRTCCTGRCTRAAACTAGATAGRGYCATAAATTAAGGCAARTCTTTAACCATGTAATAATCTTGHAATTCATACCCTAATTTTTCATAATATARTCTCGTACCTGGCCCATGTGTTACTCGAATTTTTGAATAAGCTGCAGCTTTTTCTTCAGCTATCTTCATTAAYTTACTACCTAGCCCCATATGTTGGACGCCMGTCCCTGTTTTACCTATATTTGCCGCCTGCCCGGTAACTTTTARCTCACGAACTGTAGCATTTTCATCTAATCTCAAACGCAGATATCCCAATAGTTTGGTRCCTGATTCGAAAGACAAGAAATATTCRTCACCTCCACTAGATCTGTACTTAATCTCTTTYAATTCAGCAGTTGAAGGATCTATCTGGGCTCTCCATAACTCTCTACAATTAATACAATTACATTTYTTGCCTCTTGCTTTCAAYTCTCTTCTTGCATATTGCCGYAAATTCGAATTCATAACTCCTGCAATAATCTGAGGCTTAGGAATATCTCTTTGAATTCTTTGTATTCTAACATACGGAGGAACTATCTCTTTAAGGTCTGCAATTAAGCTGGCAGCTGTTTCAGTATCGTAAGGAACGAAATCACCGGGATCACGGGCCAAAGCTGAACCCTTGACCAAAAGAGTAGGATACAATTTCAGCATATCAGGTTGAAACTCTTCTTCTTCAAATAATCTTTTAAAATCTCTTAAATCTTTTTCAGGATTCATACCTGGTAATCCTGGCATTAAATGATAGACAACTTTCAAACCGGCTTCTTTCAGCAATTTAGTAGCCTTAACTACATCTTCAACAAGCTGTTTACGATTTAATTTACCGTGTACTTCATCATCCAGACACTGGACACCAATCTCAACTCGTGTGGCTCCTTGCTTTCGCATTTGAAAAACTGACCATGGTGTACATTCTGTTGGCCTAGTTTCAATTGTCAAGGCTACACATTTATGTTTAGCATCGCCATTCACTTGAAGTGCCTCTTCAAGAGGCAATTCTTTACCATTAAGTGTCGAAAAAGCTCCCTTTAAAAATTCGTCTTGATAGTCAGGGGCTCTTGATGTAAATGTACCTCCCATTACTATTATTTCTATTTTATCTGTAGGGTGCCCGTTTCTAGTGTAYTGCTCTAATCTTGATTCAACCTGTGACTTTGAATTATAGTTGTGYCTTTTACCTCTCCTCGCTGCAGGYTCGTGYCCTGTATATGATTGAGGRCTGTCATTCTTTGGCCCTCCGGGACAAAAAGTACACGTACCATGWGGGCAAGGGGCWGGCGAAGTCATAATTGCRACRGGAGTRACTCCTGCACTTGTSCGCATTGGTTTWACTCTTAACAGTTTAGCTAACTCAGGCTCYTCTTTAGCATCTATTTCAGCTAGAAGTTGATTATTTGGAGGTATTGCATCGAATTTTTCTTCTCTTGCAACTTCCAACTTAATTAGTTGTATATCTTGTCTAGTCTTTGGCTTCTTTTCAAGWAGTCTTTTAACAACCAAACTTGCGGCTGACACTAATATATCTCCTTTTTAGCCTTAGTTAACACTATAGGATCGGAACCGTRTGGYAAAACATCGTCTTCTAKACGAATACCGCCTTTTCCTGGAATATAAATTCCGGGCTCAATAGTAACTGCCATTGAATTTTCAATTTTAACTCTTGATTTGTAAGTTATCGAAGGATATTCGTGAATCTCTAATCCGAAGCCATGTCCCGTACCGTGTACAAAATTAGCTCCATATCCTTTCTTTCTAATGAAATCACGTCCTGCTTTATCAACTTTATGACCTGTGCTACCTTCAATCAAAGCTTCAGTAGATCTCGTATTAGCTTCCATAACAATATTATATATTTTTTTCCACTCTTCAGATGGAGAACCACCAACAAAGTAAGTCCTAGTTATATCTGAACAGTACCCATCCCAGAAAACACCAAAATCACAGATAACGGGATCTCCCAATTCTAATTTTCGATCTGTATTTGAATGATGAGAATGTGCTGAGTTAGGGCCCGAAGCTACGATGGTACCAAATGAATTCTCTTGTATTCCCTTTCTTGCCATAAAATAATCTATTTCAGATCTAACTTCTTTCTCTGTGAGACCCTCACCTGACTCGACCAAATTATGTGCAAAGGATTGCCCGGAATCTGAATGCTTAATAGCTTTCTTAATTCTATCGAGCTCTTCWTTAGAYTTGATTGATCTCAATTCATTTATCTTTGAACTAACWGAWATRCCAATAGATCTACCTAGYCTTATCTTGGTATCTGCAAATATTTTTTTAGCCTTGATATCAGAAAGTGTWGATTTAAGWACATCYAAAGAACTTTTACCGTCGGATTCAATATCKGGGTAAGTCGTCCAACACCTTACGTCTTTCACAGAAGACTCATGCCGRCATCTATGTTCTTCAAGAGATGAAGYTATAGCTATGGGYTCTCCTCTCTTCGGAATAACAACATAATTCATTGTTGAACTRGGTGGACTGCCYGGAGGGGAATCAGAATTRGCGAGATATCTTGTATTTCCTGGCAGTGCAGATACAAATGCATCCATTTCGCCAAGATTRCTTYGAAYATTATCCCATCGGTTTTTGTAATTAATCTTCATKCTTCACCATYAATGATAACGCTAATTTATAGCCTGGCAACAKGTTGCCAAGAATCAATAAGGAAGCTATGATATAATAATTATTTAAGTAAAATATGRTTGAGCAAATAATCAGTACKGYGTACAAAATTCCAATATAAAATTTAGTGAATTCCATTTAATCACTCCCTAAAGAAACTKGTARATCTGGACCTAATCCAGAAACRTRAAAAATTGTCATAATTAGTATAGGRAARATTTGCATTAACAAATCATCGTCTAACMATTTRAACTTAGGTCTTTCGACTAAAACTGCCACTAGYCCCCCCTATTAGCGAATAAAATAAAGAACCAATAATTAGCTGATAAATCAACACRCTAGCAATAAATCCTGCGAAAAAACCCTGYAAGTYTCCATACTTTTTGTTACATTCTCCAATTAGAGGGTCAACAAGTGAGGCCATTATGATAGTTGAAACTGCAAATATTTCGGGGAAAACRCCGATTTCATAAAAAAATAAGATCGCACAAGTTCCGGTTGCAAACCAAACGAAACCGGCAATTCTACTACTTTCATAGTCYCTCATTCCATCTAATGCGAAGACTCCAGACAGTCTAAAATATTCAATTARTACGATACTAAGCCAAAAAASAACAACAAGGTACARTCTATCAACRCCRAGWATATRTTCTGGAAAAAGAAAATATATTACAAAACAMGAAGCWACAGTGTGATTGAAACGTCTGTATATAGCTTGATCAATCATTAAATTAGATATGTATATCTATATTCAAAAATTGTGCCATTTCCTTATATCTACTTCTAATTGTAACTTCAGTTAAATCTGCCGCTCTTGCAACATCTTTTTGCTTTCTTCTCTCATTATTTACWATAGAAGCTATGTAAACTGCTGCWGCTGCAAGGGAAATTGGWACTGARTTRGTAAGWGGAACRTCTTGTGCAGCTCTTARCAAATCTCTAGCAGCCCCTTCAACCTTAGGAGACAATTCTAATTTAGAACAAATACGTGGTAAGTAATCTTCTGGTAAAGGCGGCATCGAATGCATCTTCAAAGCTTTAACCATTACCTGATATGTTCTGGAAATTTCTTTTCTTGAATAACGGCTGTGCCTACTAATTTCDGTAAGAGTTCTAGGAACTCCTTCTTGCCTACAYGCTGCATATAGAGCMGCACARGCGACCATTTCAATTGCCCKACCACTCAAAGATTGTTCTTGTATGGCCCTTCTGTAAATGAARGCAGCTGTYTCTTGTATTCTTCTTGGWAGCTTCAAATTCGTGGCTACGGCYTGCATTTCACGCATAGCWACRGCCATGTTTCTCTCTGCAGACTTRGAYGCACGAGCTCTTCTTTGCCATTTTCTCATTCTGAAAAGCATTGACTGATTCTTGTTYGAAATTGATCTTCCATAATAATCTCTGTTAGTTGGGGAAATCTCAGTTGACAATCCTTTATCAGGRAGTGTAGTCGACATTGGAGGTCCAGCCCTTGCAAGTGCATTTTCTTGTTGCATATCAAATGCTCTCCAYTCRGRMCCTGTATCAACAATATTATCCTCTAAAACCAAACCACAATCTGCACAGACAATTTCTGCATGATCATAATCACGTTTYAAATGYGTTCCCTTACAATCTGGACAAGCTGTTATTTCATCAACACTACCGTCTTCGTTTTTGTCTGCCATGGTTAATWYCCTCAGTGGGARTYTYGTTGATTTAGGGGTGTATAAAAAGAYTTGCTTAMTCTTGCGTRTAGCTAAATTTGCTTCTCCATCACTATTCCGTCACAGCCATCTTGATAATAACATGGTAATACATCTACGCTAGAAAAATTTAATTTACGGTAAAAATATATTGCWGACGAATCTTTTCTTACTTCTAGWGTTACCTTYTTTACRCCATAACTAAGACTTCTYTCAATCATCATATTTAAAAGRTTACGRCCGTAACCYTTCCTCCTAAAATCTTTTGCTAGAGCTATAATTAGAATCCTTAGCTTRGAATTAGGCTGGATRGCACCACAAGCCACGCCAACAATATTATCRTCAGATCTCRNYAACCAAAAMNACCCTCTGGCCATCGTTTCATGATTGTRAGAAATACTCCCTTTTCATAATTTTCAGTAATATTATCATCTAAAAATAACATTAAATTRTCYAAATCYTCYTCTAAAAATCTATTTACTATCATAAATCCAAATCTAGTTCTGTTAGCTTAATCTCYCCTTTGACTTGACACTCAGAGACATATGAATTCTCCAAATAAGTTGCCTGTGAATTGATTCCTTTACTGCTAAAAAGATAATAGTATGAATCTAAATCATCTCCATTACCGTTATCMACCCAATCAGATATTCGATATGGAGGTAGCCACATGAAATACGAATTAGCAAGATCAATGTTTACAACAGTAAAGGTCCCATCATTGAGAGGTACAACTGCATTAACCCAAGCATGCCCACCCCAATCTCGTAAATCACAACCAGAACTTGCATCAATAAATGCTGGAATTATCCCTAGTTCAAGCCAAGCGGGGATGCCTGCAGCTCTAGCTATAGAGCTGAAGAGAATCGAAAAATCATCGCAATCTCCTACTTTTCCTACAATTGTATCTGGACAACTTTTAGGAACGGATGATTTTTGGTACTTGTAATTATTTTCAATATAATCAAAAATATTTTTTTAATATCATTATCACATTTCCATCGGTTCCGTTAGATAATTGCAATGCCAATTGTTGAACTTGATCGTTACTAGGTTCRATCAACCACTCATCTTCTAAATAGTTGTCAAACTSAGCAGGAATATCGCTCACTTTACCCGAATTAGAAATCTTAAYWTCTGGACGTATAAGATTTATTGTTGCTGTATATTCCAAGCTAATGTAATCTCGTTCTGAACCTGTTAAATTATTCCTCCATTCCATTCTTCCTTCTGGAGTAAGRTTATACATTGGACTAACTTGTAAATTTTCTATAATCTGCCAATCTGTTATATCWGACTGAGRACCTGAAGGACGVCTTTCTGGAACGCTGAGYGTTAGTGTATACTCRGCTTCATCMCCTTCATCTAAGAAAACTTCAAAATTTCTGATATAAGTCAATGTTATCTGCTCAGGTATTGTGTAATATGGAGTATTTATTTCATCCCAATAATCCATTCCATCGCTTAWCAAWACTTGTGTTTGAGGCGAAGCAAAAAGGCCGACAACAAGTAAAAGAGCTATTAGCTTCTTTGGAATATAACTCGAAATACCTCGATGTGGTAATGGTGATTTAGACTCCAACTTCGTCGTTTCAACTTTAGGAGGAGTRAACATAGCCTCTCTTCCYGGGACYATCATTCTACAATTAGAACACTTCGCGTCTTGTTCTTTGATTACAAAACCACAAAAATCACAAAGCTTCATAATTCCTGATTTAGAAAAACGTTAATAAAATTATACAGMACCTGAGCGGCTATTTCGTATCTCGTTTAAAATCAAAACAACCACACCTACAGCAAGAACGTATGCACTTGTTTCTCGACCTACAGCYTCTGNCCAACTCAACAACAATTATAGCAAGCAAACNAGGNCCNAGNCANTRACTCCCCAANCGAGAAATCTGAATGGCATTACTATCTTCTGCATCAAAGTAACGAATTAAACCTNGCTGCAGACTGAAAACCTTGTGTCTTCTTTTCNTTTTGNCCATAATTTTTCGNACTCGCTAGTCTTATTTAAAATTAATCAGCATAACTATAATASCACATTTCCAGTAAATCATATGGTATAACATGTATTGTAGAATGTGTGTCGATGTTCACGGATTAACTCCGACTAAATTAAATCAGCCTTCCGAAGCTGAGTTCTTAGTATCACACTGYTATGAAGGAGATTTAAGACATAAACATGATGAAAACCANGGGNTTTTATACAACCAATGTGTGGMTCATGTGTCGAAAGAATAAAGAAAAATCCTGATTTATTTATATTTTCAGTATACGACATAAGTCTTAAGGAAAAGAATGTTATTGAGGAAAAAGATGAGTGATTTTAAAGAAAATGTTGAAAAATTAAATGTTAGAGGTATAGTTTTGTCCTCGGTRATGACTGCTTTTGGTCTTGTGGTCGCTTTGGTCTGGAAAGACACAATAATTGCTACGGTAGAATACATATTGCCAAATACCGATGACGGAACTTTACAAGGAATGTATATCAGCGCTATTGCTGTTACGGTACTAGTAATGGTACTTGCTAAATTTGCAATTAATTTAAATCATAGGGTTGAAAAAGAAATTGAAAGAGTTCAATCCTATTTTGATGATGACGATGATGAGAACGRAAATTAACCTATAGTTAAAGAATAATTGTTTCGTCTCTACCTGGACCAAGRGAAACAATACTTATTGGAATACTTAATTTTTCTGAAACAAARCTCAAAAAAGTTTTCATTTCATCAGGAATDAYACCTYTTGGAATRTCTATRTCGGATGAAGACCATCCTGAAAAAGTCTTGTAAACTGGTTTGCACTTAGCGAGATATGATAATGAGGATGGGAAGTGGTTAATTTGAGATCCTGTATGATCTTCGTAAGCTACGCAGACCTTTATCTCTTCCATATCAGATAGAATGTCTAATTTCATTATTGCTAATGAAGTAAAACCACAAATTCTATTGGATAACTCCAACATAACTAGATCTAGCCAACCGCACCTCCTTGGTCTTCCAGTAGTTGTACCAAATTCTTGACCTTTCTCTCTTATCATTTCACCTACTGTATCCTCCAATTCGGTAGGGAAAGGTCCCGAACCAACTCTTGTCAGGTATGCTTTTGTGACACCAACGACATCGGTAATTTTTGAAGGTGCAATGCCTGAACCCAAAGCTGCTCCTGCAGTAGTTGGGCTGGAAGATGTAACGAAAGGATATGTTCCGTATTCAATATCGATGTGAACACCTTGAGCGCCTTCAAGAAGAATATTATCTCCACTAGCTATATGCTTGCTAATTAGTAAAGAAGTATCTGTTATATATTCACCYAATTTATCTCTCCACTTTCTRCATAGCAYCAAYAAATTATCAATTGTGAAATCATTCGGAGCACCATAATGATCTAAAAGAGCTTGATTACGAGGAAGCGCTTTTTCYAAACGCTCAATWATAGTATCGTCATCTAGAAGATCTCCCATTCGAATTCCAATTCTCGAAGCTTTATCTGAGTAGCAAGGRCCTATTCCATTTCCTGTAGTACCTATCATCGATTTACCCTTGGAACTTTCTTCTCCGCCATCAAGTAACTTATGATATGGCATTATTACATGRGCTCTATCCGAAATCAAAAGTTGACCTCTTTCACTTTYAAGATTATCTAGCTCTTTAAGCAAAACATCAGGATTAACAACAACTCCGTTTCCAATTACGCTAACAACATCTTTTCTAAGAATACCTGATGGTAAAAGATGCAACTTATGTTTTTTACCATCAACAACAATTGTGTGGCCTGCATTATTGCCTCCTTGTGACCTAGCCACAACCTTGGAATCATCAGCTAGATAATCTGTAACTTTACCTTTGCCTTCATCACCCCATTGCGCACCTATAATTGTTGTTACTTTCAAGACAAAGTTCCGCCTGATTTAATTATTAAGGAATAAAGAGCCGGTAACAAGAACATAGCAGAAATCATAGAAGCAATCAATAATACAACAATAATAAAAACGAACCACCATAACGCACTGATTTTTATAGCGAAAGCTGCAGTTAATCCCACTAAAGTTACCAACGTAGCTTCAGCTAGAGTTTGAGCTGTTTTAGCTATAGCATTGTAAACGCTAGGCATGTTCATTCCGCCTTCAATTACCCTTTGAGTAATATGTATCGAAAAGTCAATTCCAACTCCTATTACAATAGACCCTATCATAACTGTAACTAAACTCAATGGTTGGCCCAATGCTACAAATGTCAGAGGTTCAAGAGAAATGACCCAAACAACAGGGAAAGTGGTAAGGAGACCTAATTTCCAATTCCTTCCAAATGTTAACGTTAAAACAAAGAAAACAAGAACGATACAAATTACCAAAGTGGTAATTTGAGAACTAATTAATTGTGCATTTACGCTTGTACCTATTGCTGCGACACCTGTGAGAGCAGAAATCTTAACCGGAGCATACTCATGGTCATCTCGAATTTCATTAACTCCAATTACTGCAACTTCCATTCCTTTAATATCCTTTAAAGGCATATCAACATAAATTAAGGTTTTAGAAAATTTACAGGCTACCTGACCTGAATCATCTGGGGAACAATCCATAATCATACTTATTGCCTCCGGAGTTATACTGTCGTAAAATACATTAAGTAAGAATTTTTGTAAATCTCTTCCTACGAATTGATTGTTAGCCACTTGCTCATTGTGCAACAATTCCCAGAATGAACGTTCAACACCATCTTCAACACCAACAACATTCAAAACTGTATCTAATGTGGATGACTGRTTTGTTGAAAACTTAACTGCTTTCATTACTTCTGTAAGAGATATTGCAGTCACATCTTGAACRTCATTAAGACCGTCACGATTACTATTTTCAGAACCCGCCACAAGCAAATCCACTTGGTCAAGGTGATCTACAGCATCATTAGTTAACTCGTCGTAATCATTTTGGAAATCCCCTCTAGCAATCATCATTCCAAAGGCTCCAGCATTGAACTCTGTCGAATATTTAACAATACCAATTAATGTAGGTTCATCATCAGGAACCATATCRAGATAATCAATGTTTGTTTGGAGTAAAGGCAATACACCAACTGACAAAAGTGTWGCAGTGGCYAATATTGCCAAAACTGGCTTATTTCTTTCGGTGACAACCTTAGCTAATTTGTGCCATTCCCCTTCAACTTTTTTGTGATCGTAATTTGTCAATACTGCAATGGCTGGCGACATAACAAACGTACAAAGTAGGCAGACCATTATTCCTAAAGTTAAACTCAACCCGACTGTGAAAACGGGACCTAAATTAGTATACATCAAACTACCAAAACCAATCATAGTAGTCATTGCTGACAAAGCTATAGCTCTTCCCGTGGTAGACATCGCTTTCATCATTCGAATTTGAGCAGTGGCACCTTCTTCTTCCGTAAATCTATTAGACAAATGCAACCCGTAAGCTACTCCAAGAGCCATAAGAATTGGACCTAAAGCAATAATSGTAGGAGTGGCTTCAAGACCTCCCCAGCCTATTATRCCATAAGTAATAAAAATAGAATAAAGCGTTGGTATACCTGCAATCATTACAGCTCTTATYTTCTTTTGAATTAAGAACATTGCAACACCRCACATTACAACACCAATAGGAAATACTCTCCAAAATTCAGAAAAAGATCTCTCAGTAATCGCTTGAGTGACAGGAACTGGGCCAGTCAGCATCATTCGACTGTAAGTCTCTCCATTAGGYCTATTTCCATTCTCTTCATGAAGACCTTCRCCTCTAGTTTTCATTGCAATATCCACTTCATCAATGATTATAGGAGGAGGAACATCACTAGTAATACCAAATAAAATTACTGCTGTATCCCAAATTCCGTCCTCATTTGTGTCTCGTAAAACTTTTTCAACTACTGCTGGAGGTAAATCGCCTACAATGTCGTCGATATCTGATTGGCTAGGAATTTCATAGTGATTTAATGTGTTMGACTCTACTGCACTATCCTTWGCAATTTGAGCGGCTTGACCCAGCAATTCAGCGACGCCTTGRCTCGCRCCATCTGARTTAGCTGCAGACCATTCCGCAGAATTTTCAATAAGTGCATCGTAAACTCTGCTGTTAGTACTGTGTAATTCCTTAATCAAAGTAGAAATACTAAACGACCAAACAACATTATCTGTAACACCACCATCAGAAGGAACTACTCCAGCTCCACCTTTCTCGGTCTGCCCGTTTTCATCAACTGTTCTCTCAATGTAATCTAGCTCAAGTAATACCTGACGATTTGTGATATTTGCCTTATTAGAAACATCATATGCGTTATCTGTTTCCACATAAATCACAATAATGTCAGTAGAATAATCCTCCCGAACTTCTAAAAGTAACTCTTCTTCAACAGACCCTTTAGGGAGATAAACTTCCATCGCTCCGTTAATATTCATTTTTCCGATTCCAATTAACATGAACAATGTAATAACTGTCATAATTCCAATAGTAATTGGAGGATAATCTGTAGTAACTCTGATGAAACTTCTTGCTAAGGGACTTATCTCTACTTCCTTGGCCTTGGACTTAGTTATGGAKSCTTTGGATTCTTTAACTTTATGAGCCTTAGGTTTAAYACCTGATGGTTTCTTGCCACTTACTTTAGTTTTAACTTCATCCCAGGAMTCTTTAAYAGATGTACCACCTACTTTACCTTGAAGTAAATTTTGTTGCTCTTTYGCTTGCTTATCAAAGAAACGGTCTATGCGACCTCTAAACCCTGAATCTTTTTTGTCATCGGACACAGTAACTATTATGCATTAAAGAGGTGATAATAAATAGTTCTTCTCATGTAAATATCAAACCTTTATTATAGATATGTACATGATTCGAGACGTGAAATGGAAAAAAAACTTTGTTGTTTTGGCGATTTTAGCCTTAGCAATTACATTTTACATGCCAACTTCTGAGGSTCAGGAAGACCCTTATATTGAAAATGTCATATACTCTAAAGGGTCAGAGGAGAGCTCCACAATAGTTCTAAGTGGGAGAGATAATGCTACATTTTACAAATATTTGATTTTAGATGACTATTCACAAGCACCCACAAACTGGTTTGAATCTGACTTTAATGATTCTTCATGGAGTTTTGGTGCAGCTCCTTTCGGCGATAGATCAGTCAGTGGKGTTGAACCAAATTTAATTTGGAATACTCAGGGAAATTCTCCTTATGAAGATGATGTCATATTAGTCCGTCATAAATTCCAATTGAGTGGAATCGTAACATCTGCACAAATTGATGTGGCTTTTGCAAACTACTGTACACCATATCTAAACGGAAACATAATCTATGAAGAAAGAGGAGACAATAACCATGCACAAGAATACTGGAATGACGATGGAACTGAAGAAATAAGTGCATCATCCTTTGAAATGGGCCAAAACGTATTAGCTGTTTATGCCAGAGACACCGGGCAAGGTACTTGGGGAAATAACAATAGACAATGGGTTGATCTTCAAATAACTGCCAGTGTCTTCCAACCTACTAATGATTCAATTATCTTTGGCGATACTGTTACTGTTGCCGTGAAAGGAGGAAATAAAGGCAATGTAAGCGCAGAAGAAGTAATCATTGAATCTTTCACTAATGAAAGCACTGTCAGTTCCACAATATTGTCTACAACGGAGCCTAATTTTGAAGATTTAATTTTCTTCACGTGGACTCCAAGTTATATTGGTGAAAATAGTCTCAATTTATATATTTCGTGCAACTGCAGCGACGGAAATTCCTCAAATAATAATTTAACTCTGAATATTACAACAAAAATTTACCGGCTAAAAACTGAGATTGAAAATAATTTACAATATGTAAATCAAAGTCGAAATTTAGTGAAAATAATTAGTATCACAAACAATGGTGGATTAACAGACAATGTTACTCTAATTCCATCTAATGGAGAAATTAATTCTCAACTAACATTTAGCCCTAACAATTTCATTCTTAATCCTGGAGAATCGAAGAACGTTACCATAAGTGCACAATTGCCGTTATCAATTGAAGATGGTTTTCATAATATTTCATTTCAAGTAAAGACTCAGCACGATTATACAATAAGCGAATACCTAGTTAATAACGGAATAAATACTGAAGTTGCCTGGAAATGGATAGAATCCGATGGCTATGAAGAATTGTATGGTAATGCCAACTGGACTACTCTTGGATTTAATGATACCAATTGGTCAAATGCTAGTACACCTTTTGGAGATGATTCTGTTGACGGTGTGAATTACAGAACTTTATGGGATGAAGATAATTACGCCTACTTTAGGTATATTTTGAATATAAGTGATATTGGAATTTATAAAAATGGCATAATGAACATTAATGTTGCCAGCAACAATTTCGGCGACCACTACATCAATGGAATATTTGTTTTCGGGGACATGGATGAAGGTAATGGCCATGGTGCAGAGTACTGGAATGATGAAGTACAAGTTTTCACTAATTATCTTTCGGAGGGGGATAATGTAATTGCAAGTGTAATTGGAAATCCGCAAAATTCACAGTGGTTTGACCAAGAAATAATAGTTACATTTCCGCAAGCTAACCTATGGAATTACGAAGATGCTACATACAACGTACCAATATTCGTAGATACAACTGCACCTACAACTAAAGTAAATGAAAATGGATTCTACAAAAATTCWACAARTATACCTTTAACGTGGAAAGAAATATCTGATGATGGTGATCTMGAAGGATTTTACTTGTACTATCAAATGAAAGATGGAAGTGCAYTAGGAGATTGGATGCTTTACGGTTATTACGATACAATATTCGCTACGAATTTTTCWGCAGAAAATGGAAAGATTTATCGATTTAGAACSACTMRSTATASGRCGAATTYRMG
>MIZB01000041.1_pt1 | contig 16544 bp, 12 predicted proteins | sample 888171 | NCBI WGS metagenome assembly MIZB01 (sample SAMN05440186, study PRJNA335308) | marine metagenome | isolation source: marine water
ATCTAATGTTTTAGTGTATGAGCCTCTAAATTCTTCTTCATCAATTATGAGCGTAAAATTATCTCCTGTTCTTCTAATTTTAACGTCAAAAGATTTCTCACCTAAAATTAATCTTTCACTCATTACAATCCTTGCCTCCAATGCCCTTTTTGACTCCAAGGAGAAGAAATGGATTTATCATCTTCATTTATGGCCTTAATTAATGAACTCTTTGAAGATAGTAATGCACTTGCTATTGCTTCTAAAGGAATATCGTCTAATTTCCAATCTGTAAAATTTTCAGATATGAAGTTCGTGTCAAAATTACCTTTGATAAATTCTTTATTGGATATAACTTCCTTTAGAAATGGCTGATTTGTTATTAGTCCAAGTACAATGAAATTGCTAAGTGCATAATTCATGCGATCAATTGCATCGGCTCTGTTAGAATCCCAAACCACTAATTTTGAAAGTAGAGGATCATACGCACTTGAAACCTCCTGCCCTTCTATAATTCCCACGTCATTTCTTATTCCAGGACCTACAGGAAGCTCGAGTTTTCTAACAAAGCCAGGAGTAGGTAAGAAATTTCGTGCAGGGTCTTCTGCATAAATCCTACATTCAATAGAATGGCCTCTCTGTTTTATATCTTTTTGAGTTAAAGACAATTCTTCTCCGTTAGCAATGCGAATTTGCCATTTTACCAGATCAACACCGCATACCATTTCTGTTACTCCGTGCTCTACCTGTAAACGAGTGTTCATTTCCAGAAAATAAAATTCACCATCTTGATACAAAAATTCAACGGTTCCAGTACTATAATAATCTGTAACTTCAGCTGCTTTTATCGCAGCTTCCCCCATTTGCTTTCTAAGCTTGTTAGTTATTGCTACTGAAGGAGACTCCTCAATTATTTTTTGATGACGCCTCTGAATAGTACATTCCCTTTCAAAAAGATGTATAATGTTTCCCTTTTGATCACCAAGAATTTGAACTTCAATGTGCCTCGGTTTATCTAAGAAGCGTTCTAGTATTAGTCTATCATTACCGAAAGAATTTCGAGCTTCATTACTCGCAGATTCTATAGCACCTGCTAAATCTTCAGGATTGTATACGGCCCTCATTCCTTTGCCTCCACCCCCTGCTGCAGCTTTGACCATAAGTGGAAAACCTATCTCTTTGGCAATTGAATCTATATTGCCACTTAATTCTCCATCATGTCCAGGAATTGTTGGTACACCAGCTTCTTCCATCATTCTCTTAGATTCTGCTTTATCGCCCATTACCTTGATCGTTTCTGAACTTGGTCCTATGAAAATCAAGCCTGATTCTATAACATGCTTTGCAAAATCTCCATTTTCCGATAAGAAACCATATCCTGGGTGTATTGCATCTGATGATGTTAGCTTTGCTGCATCAATAATTTTGTCAAAGTTAAGATAGCTTTCTGAAGGATTGGCGGGACCTATGCAGACTGCCTCATCAGCCATACTCACATGGGGTGAATTGATATCCACATCGGAATATACTGAAACTGAGGCAATAGACATTTCTTTGCATGCACGTATAATTCTGCAAGCTATTTCACCTCTATTAGCAATAAGGACTTTTTTTATCATTCTTCTCTCCACGAAGGAGATCTCTTTTGCATAAAAGCAGCCATACCTTCTTGACCTTCTGAACCTTCTCTTATTTGTGTTATCAATTCTGCCAAATGGGAATCTCTTTCCTTAATATAATCTATATCTACTTCATCAGATAATAATTTTTTAATGAAACTCTGAGCCAAAGGAGCACCTTCTTTTATCTTATGAATTAAGTTAGTAATATCAGATTCTAAACTATACAAAAAACCAAAATCATAAGCTCGAGAAACTCCAAAACTTTCTCCTGTAATAAACAATTCTCGCATGCGTCCAATATTAATTTTTCTAGAAACATATGGAGAAATGACCGCAGGGATCATACCTATTTTTACCTCAGGGAAACCAAACTTAGTTCCTTTTTCTGCAATTACAAAATCGCACGCTGATGCAAGGCCCATTCCACCTCCAAAACATATTCCATGAACATGCGCAACAGTAGGTATTGAACAATCTGATAGAGAAAACAGCAATTCTTGCAATTCTTCTGGATTCCAAGTATTTATGTCTGCTCCAGAACAAAATACAGAACCACTACCACGAATTACAATTACTCTTAAATTATCGTAGTTGTTCACATCTTCAAGTATTGCACTTAAAGCACCCATCATTTCAGATGTTAAAGCATTTCTCTTCTCAACATTGTTGAGACTTAAAGTCAATACATTTCCCTCTTTTTCTACAATTAAGGGTATTTCATCTGACATACTAGCTTGCAATAAAAATACCTGTATTAATAATAGTCACTAATTTGAATCTGAATGAGACTCTAAATCATCTCCACCGGCAAATGTAGATTGAACTATTGAATAAAGATCATCCATACCTTCCCCTTCCTTAGATGAAACAGCTAAAAGATTTGATTCCAGAGTCAATACTTGTAAAACCTTGAGCAACTCTGAAGACAAAACTCCACTCATTCCAGATAAATTAGGCATATCCATTGCTAATTTGTCTAAATTTCCAGCCCATTCTTTAACATTTTCTACCTCTTCAGGTTTAAGCAAATCGCATTTTGTTAATACTGGAAACATTGGAATTGGAAAACGTAAATGTGCTGCTGATGCTAGCAATAACTGCGTGACAAATCCTTCTGGAGTTCTAGATAGTAAAGGGTCTAAAAGTAGTACAATGCCTGCTCTTGGAGATAAATTCTCTACTAATACCTTAGAAGCTTCTCTGTAAAGGAACAGCTCAGTCTGTCCAGGAGTATCCACTAAAAAATAATCGCATTTTATTGCATCCACTTGCTCTTTAATCCAATCAAGTTCAACAGCGAGTAAATCTGCACATACAACCTGTGCTCCGTTTGGGCCTAAGCTATACTCGTCCATTATTTGGGAAACTGTAAATTTCTCTCTAACGTCAATTGCAGCCTCATAAGCTACACTTTCAGCCCCAGGATCAAGGTTTATCGCAACCCCATCGTACCTGTAATGCTGCATCCATTCTTGTAGAGTAGCAACTAGTGTAGATTTACCTGCTCCTGCGGGACCTATGAAATAAAGGAGTGATGTGTGATCCATTAAATTCTTCTACGACTTAATGCAACCATACTAAATATTGCTAAAGCTGCAAGTAAGGAAGGTGCTGGCAAAAGGCCACCATCATCTTCTTCGTCATCAAGATCTGCAACATTAGAAGCTCCAAATGTTTCTTCTTTTGAAGGGAACACATTGTCAGTTTCATCTACTTCTTTTACCAAATCCTCAGGATCTATAATTGCTACAAAAATGTAACTTCCATCTTTAACAGCCCATGTAAATGATACTGACCTCGAATCGCCCCTTATTAATCCTTCAATACTTTTGACTGTTAATGTATCCGTTGGAGGATTTCCGTTAGCATAATCTGAAGCCTTGTAAACATGCATTGCCACATCAACATCAAGTTCAGATTGCTCACCTTGAGGATATCCGACAGTTACCTTAATCGTAGCTGAACCGTCAGATTCTGAAACTTTAATTGCGTCTACTACTATATTTGTAGTCAACTTTGCAAATGACAATTTGTTAACATATGCCATATCATTGGTTACATCTACATTTATCGAACTACTAACTTCAACAGAAACATTGTACGTATCTGTTCTATCTTTGTTTGGAATCCAAGGAATAACTATTGTTTGATTAGAATAACTACTATTGAAATCAATAAATCCATATTGACCATTGACCGAATATCCCGAACCTGCAGGATAATATCCTGTGGAATTTTGAGTTGCTAAACCTAATACTTCACCCCATCCAAAAGTACCATCAACAGATACATTGAAATGAAGCCTGTATGTTCCACCCTCTGGAATATTTGAGACACCTACCTCAAAAGTTATTGGACTCTCCTTACCAGCTAATCCGTCTCCAACATCTACCTCCATATTTGTAACGTAGGCATCGACCGAACTGACTGCGTAAGCGTTCTTAATTGCTTCATTGTTCAATTCAGGGCCGCCTGTGCCTTCTGCTATTTCTTGGCTTTCGTCTACCTTAACAATAAATCTGTAAGCTGCATTTTCCATAAAAATGAACGGAATGCTGACATCTGTCGTTTCACCCATATCCAATGCCTTATCTACATTAATTGTAGCTAATTTCGATGTAAAAGGTGAAGAGGTATAGAATGTAACTTCTAGTTTAGTTCCTTCACTATCGGTCATATTTCTAACACCTAGGTTGACAATTGTTGCTGTAAGCTCGCTATTGACCCCAACCATTGCATAACCTTCGCTATTAACTGGGGAAATATCTACTGATGTAATCTGTAAATCGGGTAATTTTTCATAAACTGTAATTACTTTATCTTCAAACTCATTATTACCTTCATTCCACTCTAAAATATCATCATTTCTATCAACATAGGCACTGATTCCATAACTGCCTAATTTAGTAGGAATCCAAGAATATTCAAAGAAGGTAGTCTCTCCATTCAAACCTACGGTTTTTGAATCATCCATTTGGAACCAGTCTACAGCCCCACCTTCAGGATCTTCAATTCTGAGGTATACTTCTACATCATTAGCTACACTGTCTGCAAGATCTGATTGAGTAACTGCAACTTCAATTATTGTTGCCTCATTATCGTATACTATTTCTTCACCTTCATCAATATTGGCCACAATTAAATCCGGTCTTTGCTCTCTTAGCTCAAGATAACCACTCTTTACTCTAAACCAACTGCTAGCAAAGTCGCGATTATTAGTTTCATTTGTTTCTTCGATAGAATCTTCACCATCAACAAATACTCTAACATTCCAAAAACCTGAATCTTGAGGAGAAGTACTCCAATTTAATCTTAAAAAAGAATCATCATTGAATTCACCGCCATTACCTGGAATGGCTGGTCTAATTGAACGACTTTCGTTTACCTTAACCCAATTTTGACCTGAACAGTCTTCATTAGGACATTTCATAACTTCTAAATGCATAACTAAAGGTGCTGTAGGTGTTCCCCTTGCTTCACCTTCACCTACATTTTCTATTGTGTAAGTAAAAGAAACTATAGTTCCTGCAACTGGCTCAACAGGTATACTGCTTAATGTTTGAGGGCCTACATCTTTAATTCTAAGATCTGGCTGACTACAGTCTCCAACACACAAATCAAGAGTGTCAATATTATTAGAATTATCTGAATCTTCGGTATTGTTTGATTCTGTATCAATTTGAACCTTTAGCACATAAATTCCATCTTCCACACTAGGAATAGTATATTGCCACTCCATTCGCTCTGGTGGAATTTCATCTTCACTTGGATCTGGGCTAATATATGAGAATGTTAGCGGTGAAGGATCAATTACGTAAGGCCCATCGTCAGATTCACCGCCAGCATCGAACCAAGCCATCATTGTAATTGGAGTCTGTGTACTAACATCTCCATCATTGCCATATTCAAAAACAACTGTAATGTCTTGACCAGGTGCTGCCTGATCACTTTCCATATCTAATGCGACGTAAAGATCTGCATCTCCAGTTTCAGGCTCAACAATTACAAAGAATTCGTATGCACTATAATCACTGCCACCTTCGTTAACTGCTGCAGTAATACAAACTTCACCTGTTTGATCGAAAGTAACTGAAAGGGTAACTACACCATTCTCACCTGCTGACATTGTAAAATCTTCAGTTTGATCGGCTACAACTGATGAAGAACAATCTCCGCTGGAAGACGGTTCGTACAATACTACTTTAGCCGTGTAATCATCCTCTCCGACATTTCTCCATTTGACTAGATAATCGTACTCTATATTCTCACGTGGTGGTGGTGTTCCATCCGGTTCATAAATGTCTAAAATTTGCAAATCATCAGATGCATCTGCTTGAGTTCCTGCCAAAAATACTACACTTGACAGTAACAACAATGCTGCAACTGAACTGACAAACACTTTACTTATTCTATTATTTACCATAAAATCGCCTACACTTCCAATCTTGCACCCCTTAATAAGGGGTTTGTTATATTACGCGCACTATGTATTATCCAATAAGTCAAGGTTAAAAAGAACATGAATTTAAAAGCTGAAACCCTTATAGAAATTACTAAAAAATTAAGAGAAACATGTGAAACATACAAAGAGGAGATAATTAAAAATAATCCGAATGTTGATTTTGTTTATAATCCTCTAAAATATGCATGGAAGCCTCATAAATATTATTTAGAAAAATACGGGAGTTTAGGTGCTAAAAAAGTTATTATGGGGATGAATCCAGGTCACGGAATGGGCAATACAGGAATACCCTTTGGATGTCCTGAAAAAGTTAGAACTTATTTGAAAATAACCGCTTTTGAAGTTGAAAAACCTCCTAAAATGCATCCAAAAAGGAAAATTGTGGGATTAGAATATGGTAAACCTGAAATTTCTGGGAAAAGAGTATGGGGACTAATTGAAGAAATATATGGCGTGCCTACTATAGCCTTCCAAAATCTATTTGTTTTAAATCACTTTCCACTATGGATGTTTAACGCTTCAGGACAAAACATAACTCCAGATAAATTAAAGTCATCATCAACTAGCCAGATTTTTGACACTTGTAACAAATATCTTGTTGATATTGTACAACTATTAGGTTGCCAAAGTGTAGTTGGAGTCGGAAAGTATGCCCAAAAAATGGCACACCTGGCGCTTGATAACGCAAACCTTGAATCAGTAACTGTTGAAGAAATTCCTCATCCAAGTCCAGCTAATCCTTTGGCCAATAAAGACAAAGGAAACGTATGGAAAAAAATGTCAAGGGAAATTATCGAAGAAACTAGTCAAAAAACCACAGATTGACTTTTATCCATAGCCCTAGGTAGGAATCTGATGGAACAAAATCCTAAGAGATTATTTGCAACGGCAATTTCAGTATTTACTCTAGGATTCATAGGAAGAATTGTACTTCATGACTATTCCAATTTTGAGACTATAATGGTCGCTACATTCTTATCTGCCTTAGTCTTACCTAAAAATTGGACATTCATAGTCACAATTTCTATGATTGTAGCTAGTGACATATATCTTGGATATTTCGGAGGATCAAAAATAATTTTGTTTACATATTCCGGATTCTTATTTGTTTCTTTTCTAACTTCCAAATTCAAGAAAAATATTCATGGAGACTTCAAACCAAATACAGTTTACAAATTTGGAGCTTCTGGAGTCTTACTTACCTTAACATACGACATTTGGACAAATTTTGGTGTATTCTTATTAACATATAATTATACGATAGAAAATTTGGTTTTCGTATATGTTCTGGGTCTGCCTTTCATGCTTTATCATCTTATTTCAAGCTTAGTAACATTTACTTTAATTGGGTTTCCTTTTTACACTATTTTCCTACACGGCATGAACAATAGGCTAGACATCGAAGATGAGACTATCAATTATGAGCAGAACTAAAATATTCATTGCAGTTGCACTAATAAATGTCGTCATAATTGCTGGAATTGTAAATGAATTGGGGCTTGGTAATGAAGAGGTTGATACTTCAACAATTGTAACTGCCAAATTGTCTATATCATATTCAAATGCTGGAGATAACGACACTCTAATCTTTGAATCTATCACTACTACTGAATCTACTGTTTTCGGATTATTAATGTCCGGTAGCGACCAAGGAAACTATGAAGTTAAAACAACTAATGATGGACAGGGTGTAACCGTCACTGAAATTATTATTAATAATTGTGAGAATTGTCAAGAAGAAGAAGGGTATAATTGGCAATACACACTAAATGGATTTTATACTGATATCCCTGCAAATAGAAACATTATTGAAAATGGCGATGTTATAGAATGGATATACACAGACCAAGTATAATTCAAAGAGCTTTTATAGTCATATAATAAAGGCGATTTATGGTTAAGAAAATTAGTATAGTAATAGCATTTTTCTTACTGTCAACCACATTTGGGCACTCTAACTATAATGTTTCAGCTGAAGATGAAATCCCAGAGTGGGGATTTTACGTCTACATGGCTGGAGATAACACCCTGTACGATGAATTAACTGATGATTTAAATGAAATGAAAATGGTTGGTTCTAATGATGACTTAAATATTATTGCTTTAACTGATAAAATCGGCGACAATGATTCACATTTATATCACGTAATGAAACATAATCTAATAGAAACAAATTTAACCGAAGTAAATAGCACATGGCAAAATGAATTAGATATGGGAGATGGAGATACATTAAGAGATTTTCTAATTTGGGCCTCTGACACCTTTCCTGCTAAAAGAAAAATTTTAGTTATTTGGAATCACGGAAGTGGATGGGAAAAAGTAGCTGAAGATGGAACTAGTTTTCTAACTGTACCGGAGATAAACCATTCGTTAAAGCAATATAGAGAAACGACTAATGAAACTCCGTTCACATTAATTGGATTTGATGCATGTCTAATGGGAATGTTCGAAATAATGTATGAATTAAAAGATCATGCAGAAATGGTCCATGGATCTGAAGCGTATGAGCCTTTAGAAGGATGGACATACAACAATCTACTCTACAAACTAAATAAAAATCTAAATAATGAAGATTTAGCATATCATGTAGTAAATGATTACATAGAATCATACAGAAACGGGTCAGTTTACACTAGTTATTCTGTAACTGCTTCAGTAGTTTCCAGTAATAATTTAGGAAAATTATGGAATGAATTAGATAATTTTAGCTCTGAAATTAATAGCATATTACCTGTTTTTAGATCCGAAATTGAAAATGCCAGAGGCGATACTCAACGATTTGATCAAAATCCAAACTATAGAGACCTATATGATTTAACTGTAAAAATTGAAAGAGATATACCTGTAATCTCTGTAAAAGAGGCTGCCCAAGATTTAAGAGAAGCGATAAATGAGACTGTAATGTTTGAAGACCATTGGATAAAACCTGAAAAATTAAACGTCGAAAGAGCAAATGGAATGACCATTTACTTCCCTGTTGATGGCGTGAAATATGGGTATGATCAACTTGAAATTGGAAGTAACAAATGGTTTAATTTTATAACAAATTATGAAAGTCCAATTCAATCAGACTCTAATTTTCAAATTGTAAATTCAAGTAGTACTGATACTGGAACAGGGCATAATGATAGTGTACTCGTTAACGGTACTTTTGAAGGAAATGCAACTGTACTCACCTTGAAAATGATCGACGACAAAGGCAATATAATCGAAACTATTGTAAAGACACTTAGTAGCGAAATTTTTGATAATTTATTAATTCAACCTAAGAAGTCTGGAAATTATTCAATCGAATTAACTTTGTACGGAAATGATGGATATTTGCAAGACTACTATTACAAAGATAATTTATTCGTGGATTTGAATTTACCTGATTTAAATTTAGATACTCCCATGCTATTTAGTGAGACGTCTGAAGGAATTCTCTCACACGTAAAAGGCGTTGACATATATGATAAATTTTGGATAAATGGTCAGATAAGTAATCTAGGTACAGTAAGTGCAAATAATTTGTTAGTTAGAATAGAATATGACAATAAGGAAAAAATCATAAATTATACTGAATTAAAACCAAATGAGATTGTTAATTGGACCTTGACTGATGATGAGATTTTTCCAAATGACAAATATTCTAGAGATATTGCAATTAATGTTAGTATATCATCATCAGATTACTTTGAAATAGACTCTGAAAATAATGCAACTAAATTCTCTTTACACGTTCATGATGATTTACCAAATACATATGACTCAATTGTAAGAAATTTAAATATTATTGAATTGGAAACTAACGCAGATGAATATTATTTCCCATGGCTTGAAACCGAAATAACTGTTACAGATTTAACTGAGCAATCATGGGATTTACTAAGTTTTAATTTTGATTTGCCTGCCTCTTGGGAAATTAATAACACAAAATTACTACACTTAGAGGAAGAAAGTAAAGTCATTGTGAAAATTAAACCTCACATCAATGCAATAAAGGGTGAAACAAGAGTACCCTTTGAAATTTTAGATAGTAATAACTTAACTTCAGGATATGGAAATGTGAGCATAACAATCCCACAGTACTATGGAGTTAGTATAGCTGCCCAACAAATTAATTCAAATATTAAAATTCTAGTTACAAACACTGGAAACGGAAAAGATACTTTCAAGTTAACAAAAGAACTTGAAGAAGGATTAACGCTTTATTTGACAGAAACTTACTTTGAGCTTGAACCTTATGAAACAAAGGAGATTAACACTCAAGGACTTGAAACTAAATCAAATTCGGATTACGAGGCCATCATTGAAGTCGAGAGTATTGGTAACGATAATATCAGTGCTGATCTTATTTTAAAAGTAAAAGGCAACTCTGATTCAAACTCCGATTCAAGTTTGAACGGAAACTTCTTTATTTTGACAGTTGGAGCTATAGTATTTAGCATGTTATTAACCAAAAAAAGAAAAGTATAAACAATGCAACATTTTTTAGACCTATACATGAATAGCAGTATATGAGAGCCAAAGGCATCGTTCTATTATTGATTTTAAATCTCGTTTTGCCAATGAGCTCTATAGCTGAAGAAAGGCCTAACTTTGAAGTTACTTTCTTTGACAAGAATGCAGACGGAATTGATGATCGAATGAATCATTTAATACTAAATGGTGAAGATGTAGCTGTTATTCTAATGTTTACTACTACAACCACTAGTAAACACATAGATGAGATAACCAATTTAGGAATAGAAGTAACTCATGTTTACAAATATATTGATGCAATTAGAATTGATTCAGTTCCTGCAGAAAATGTAGATGAATTAACTTTAATCACAGACTTAAAATTAGTAGAATGGCAAGCTCCTGTTTATCCCATGCTAGACACAGCTGTCAAAGCTGTTAAAGTAAGAGAATCTTCTGAATATAATCCCGTTGTTTGGGATAAAGGACTTTATGGAGAAGGTATCAATGTTGCTGTTTTAGACACTGGCGTTGATAATGAACATGAAACATTCGATGTTTTTGAAGACCAAGGCGTTAGAAGATTTATTGCAGGAATGAATTGTGATGGAGGTTGTCCTACTGACGAAAATGGAAATTACCAATTTACAACGGAAGAAGATAGTAACGAAGATCCAGATGATTTTGACGGGCATGGAACACACGTTGCATCAACTGTTCTTGGAATGGGAGGAGATGATGACGAAGATGGTGATGGTGAAATAGATTTTATCGGTGTTGCACCTGGTGCACGCCTTATAGATATGAAAGTAATGGCAGATTGGGGCTCTGGTTCTGCTGCAGATATTAACGAAGCAATAGAAGCATGTATTGAAAATGTAAATACAGATTGGGAAAACGATGGTGAAAAAAATAATGGGGTACATATTATGTCTATGTCATTGGGAACAACCAGTGACAGCGACGGTACTGATTCTCAATCACAATTAGTCAATCAAGCTAATGCTGCAGGTATTGCAGTAATCATTGCTATGGGCAATGATGGTGACGAAGAAGTACCTTCTCCTGCAGCTGCAGATTGGAGTATTGCAGTTGGAGCTATAGACAATAATGACAACGTTAATAGAAATGATGATGATTTAGCTAGTTACAGTAATTATGGCCCTAGACAAGATGATGGTGATAGTGATAGATGGGATGAATTGAAACCATCAGTTGTAGCTCCTGGAAGCGATATTAGAGCTGCTGCAGGGCATGCTAATTTCTTCGGAGATAGTAATGCTCAAGGGTGGTCTACACTTAGTGGAACTAGTATGGCTACGCCTATTGTGGCAGGGTTAGCTGCACTATTGCTGGAAGCTGATGGTTCACTAAAACCTACTTCAACTACTAATGGTGTAAGAGATAGATTACAGGATTTCTCTGAAGCATGGGATGGTGAACATGATGGAAGTCCATCTGAACCTAATGAGAGCGATAAGTACAATTATTATTATGGATATGGATACATTGATGGATATGAAATAGTTGATATCAATCAACCCGACGCAGTAGTTGCTGAAATGACATCAACTCCTGAAACTCCATTAGAAGGAGATACCGTAACTATAACTGTAGAAATTGAAAATCAAGGTAACGTAGACATAGATAGTGCCTCAATAAAATTAATAGTAGATGGTGATGAGACTCTCGATGAAGATTCTCTAAACTCAATCTCTACTGATTCAAGCACAACATGGACCTATGAATGGGAGCCTGAAGAAGGCGACTATATTCTTGAAGTCGAAGTCTATGATGTTTCACCCTCTGAAAGTGATACTAGCGCCAATAAACTTGAGAAAACAATAAGTGTTGGAGCAGCCCCTGCTGAAGGTGTCGATCTTACTATAACAGAGGTATGGACTGATAATCAAGATCCTGTTGATAATGAATACATCAACATTTATGCAAAAATAAAAAATCAAGGAACAGAAGACTCTGAGGCTTTTGAATTAAGATGGTACCATAATGCTACTGGAAAGTTTTCAACTATACAGGGTGGAATAATAGAAGTTGAAGATGAAACGACTATTGAAAGCCAATGGATTGCTGAAGAAGGACCAAATACCTTAAGCGCTAGATTAGTCGGAATAGCTCCCGAAGACCAAAATGACAACAATGATGAAAGAAGTTTCGATGTAAGCGTAGGGCCTGCACCAGATGAGCCCGACTTTTCCCCAGCAAATATTGAATTCATAGGTGATTTAGAAGAAGGTAATGAAATTACGATAAATTTTGATATTTTGAATTTAGGTAAAACAAGTGGAAGTATTGATTACGAAATTGTGATAGATGGAAGTACTGTAGAAAATGGAAGAGAACAAGTTTCTTCCGAATCATCGAAAACTATCTCATATATCTGGACTGCTGAAGAAGGAACGAGCATTGTAAAAATTCAATTAGACAACGCAGACCCTGTAGAAACTACTGAAGAGAACAATGAAGTTACAAAAGAAATTGAAGTACAAGAACCAAGTGAAGATTTTGAATTGAAAAGTATATCATGGAACGACCCTCTTTTCGTCGGTGAAGAAACTGTAATTACCGTAACTGTAGCAAACAATGGCGGAAAAGATGGAAATGCATTAATTTCAACATATGCTGCCGATAATTTGCTTTACCAGGAAAGCATTGAAGTAATATCGAATCAAGAAAATAGTATTTCATTTGCATGGACGCCTTATGAATCTGGAAGTATACAAATTACTTCTGAAATAGAGGATACTGAAGAATCTATCAGCAAATATGCATACGCTCAAGAGTCTGAAGAAGAAAATATCAACCCTGTGGCCTCAATAAGTACTACAATAAATGGAGTCATCATAAATGAACAATTTATTAATTTAGAAGAAGGCGATCTTGTTTCATTTAGTAGTTCATCATCATATGATACAGATGGAAATATTGTTACTTTCACATGGACGATTAAGGAAGGTATGACTTCCAATGACATTAATCAGGAAACTTTAGACTATATATTTGAAAAAGAGGGGAATTATGAGGTCGCACTTACAGTTATCGATAACGATGGTGGAAGTAGTACAAGCGGAATGCTATTCATATTCGTCACAGCTAAAACTAGCGCCGGAGAAACCGGAAATGAGGATGAAGGAAGTAATACTCTTCTAATTGGAGGCGGGCTAGCTGGAATCTTAGCATTAGGGGCAGTTGTTGGGATGAAATATTTTAGAAACGAAGATGACGAAGAAGATTTCTTTGACTTTGAAGATGCAGGACCTACATCTTTGACGTGTCCAAGCTGTTCTGGCCTAATTACAATAACTACTGATCAAAGGCCAATACAAGTTGGCTGTCCTATGTGTCAAAGCCAATTCATTATTAGAGAATAATTTAGGCATCTATTCCAACTGCGTCGCTTAAAGATTCAAGACCTTCACTTTCAACACGCTTTTTCAACCCTTTCACTATACTTTTGGCTATTGCTGGACCTTCAAAAACTAATCCAGTATAAATCTGTAAAATGGAAGCTCCTGCTGTTATTTTTTCCCATGCATCTTCTGCAGTAAGAATACCTCCGACACCAATTATTGGGATTTTACCTTTTGTAATCTTGTAAATCTTGCGTATCATCTCTGTACTTTTATTCTTTAGAGGTACACCACTGAGGCCTCCTTCTTCTTTGTATATCTTTTCTGAAGAGGCATGACTCGTCTTAGGTCTGCTTATTGTTGTATTAGTCGCTACTATTCCTGAAAGCTTATATTTCTTAACCAATTTGAGTATGTCTTCTAAGAAGCCGTCACCTAATTCTGGTGCTATTTTGACTAAAAGAGGCTTTTCTGCAGACCCGTTTTGTGCTGAAATCTCTTTATTTATTTCACAACATTTCTTTATTATCGAATCCAAATTTTTAGATTCTTGAAGATCTCTAAGGCCTGGAGTATTTGGTGAACTTACATTTATAACAAAGAAATCGGCATGATTCCATAGAATCTTAATTGAACCTGAATAATCTGAAGGTGCCTCATTCAATGGAGTCACTTTTGATTTCCCTAAATTAATCCCCACTGGTGAATCTGGCCAAAGACCTTTATCTTTCCAAAATTGTAATTGTTCCTGAAGTGCATGTGCTCCAATATTATTGAAGCCCATTCTATTGATTAAAGCCTTATCTTTACTTGCTCGAAACATCCTAGGCTTTGGATTACCTGGTTGCTCGTGGAGTGTTACACCACCAATTTCACAAAATCCATAACCTATAGATTGCCATGAAGGGACTGCTACCCCGTTCTTGTCCATACCTGCTGCCACACCTACAGGATTTGGAAAATCAAGACCAAGTACATTAACTGGAAGCTCAGGTGAACGATACAGTGCTCCTAACATGGAAAGGGAAAACCGGGTGCGAGACATCCGAGATAGTACTGATAAAACTCGTGAATGGGCTCTTTCAGAATCCTGCAAAAAAACTGCCGGCCTCAGAAGGGTTCTGTATAGAAGACTCATCTAAAAAATAAGTCGATAACTGGTTAGATATAAGGTTAATGGAACCATCATTCCAGTTCTTCCTCCTGCTTAGCTATGGTTGTTACAACTCCTATTATTCCCAATATTAATAATCCTAAACCTAAAAATAATAATAAAATTGGAGAATCTGCCCAATAAAACCAAGATAATATTAAAACTAAGCCAACCATAAAACTTAAGGCTGAAGATAGCTTACGAATCAAAAAGGCCATAACATGCCATTATAGTTGGCCTTAAAACCAGACCTCCATACTTCACTAATATGAGTATTAGTTTAACTGTGATAATTCCTACTTTGAACGAAGGTGAGTCAATTGGACCTACTATAGATCAAATACCTAGAAATTTACCATGGCTAGATGTCAAGGTTTTAATCGTTGATGGAAACTCTACTGATAATACTGCAGAGGAAGCTGAGAAAAGAGGAGCTATAGTTCATAACGAACCACGGAAAGGATATGGAAGAGCATACAAAACTGGATTTAGTTTAATTGATACAGACTATGTCGCCACTATTGATGGCGATACTACTTATCCTGCAGATAAAATTCCTCATGTGTTAGCATTTCTAATTAACAATAATTTAGACTTTGTGACATGTAATAGGCTAGACAGAATGGATTCTGATGCAATGTCTGTAACTCATAAGATTGGTAACTGGGGACTCACATTTGGAACTAATCTTTTTCATGGTATTAATATAAAAGATTCACAAAGTGGAATGTGGGTTTTCAAGAAAGAAGTCATATCAAAAGTCAATTTGACAAGTGATGGAATGCCTCTTTCTGAGGAATTTAAGATTGAAGCTTTCAAAAGAGGTTTAAGAGCTGTAGAAATTCCCGTACCTTTCCATGCTCGTGTTGGAGAAGTCAAGCTAAACACATGGGAAGATGGAATATGGAATCTCTGGTTCTTAGTTACTAAAATGAGAGATTTTAGATAATAGAATTAAAACTAATCTGAACAAGTACCATCTGAACTAGTGTTGCAGATGTGGAACCATTTCCAACTACTTTGACCTTGCTTAGATGAAATGTCAGAACCTAAATCATTAGTAAACTCAATATTTATTGCATAATCTCCACTGGAACCATAAAATTCCGAAGTATCAAAAATGAATGGATTAAAATTATCACCAGATTCCGAAGCTCCTGATTCATAAACTATTGACATTTGATCTTCAAAATAGGAAAATTGAATGGTTTCTACTATTTCAGGTTGACGTTCATTATCTGAATCCCAGTAATCTTCATCTTCACCTTCTTCAAATAATTCCTCTGCAAAATATATTGTAATTGTACCTGTAACTGAAGGAATGATAATGATAGGAGTATCTAAATTAGAGTCAGGGTTTTCTATAACTTCACTGGAGAAATGCATGTTAGTAATAACGCCATCATCTCGATCTAGAGGCTTACTACCATCAAACTCAACTAAATCTGCAACTGCACTTTCTGAAAATTTATTAAGTATAACTGAATCTGTCGCCTTTTGGCTTCCTAATTCTA
>MIZB01000098.1_pt1 | contig 16520 bp, 16 predicted proteins | sample 888171 | NCBI WGS metagenome assembly MIZB01 (sample SAMN05440186, study PRJNA335308) | marine metagenome | isolation source: marine water
AAGGGAATGTTACTCCTAGCTCCTGCACTGCATCTACCAGAATCGCCGAATGATGACCCAGAAAAGTTAATTGCTCCAAATGATTTTCCTATCACAATCATACACTCTGTTACAGACGAGATTGTACCTATAAGTGCCAGTAAAGACTACATTGAACGTTCTGGAAACAACCTAAGACTAATTGAAGTAGAAGATTCCCACGTGTTAGAGAATTCATTCTCTATAATTATTTCTGAACTCAACAAATTGGTAAACTAAGAAGACTCTTCCTCTGTAGAGGTTTCATCTTCTTCATCTAACTCTTCAAGTGTTTCAAAAAAATAACTTTCTCTGTAGAGTGTACTATGATACTCACCGTAAAGAGATTTCATGAAATCGCTACTTTCATTATCATTATAATAAAATTGAACTATTTGTCCATCACAGGAGAAATTCATTCTGTACATGGCTAAGTTGTCATGATGAAGATCTATCGTAATATTTTCTCCATCCACCTCATAAGATTTGGCACCTGGAATTGGAACGTCTCCAAAAGTACCATTTACTATGTAAAAAGTATACCTTAAACCGTCTTCAAATTGATAAAGTGTGCTGCCGCCCAGCCCTGAAAGCACCCACCTTCCCTCAATTGTTTGATTTTCACATGAGGCACGTGACTCCTCTTCTTCTGTTGGTGGTGCTTCTGGCTCTTCTTCGTTAAAATATCGATCATAGATTGGTTTTTTGTCTGAAGGCAATTCTACTGATCCTGATTTTGCCATAGTCAATACATTATGTGCAGTAATTGCTTTTTCACTAATTGCATAAATATAATCACCTCCACCCATAAATATACTACGTTTAATACTTGGAGTGTCCCATGAAAATCTTGAATCGTAATATGAGGAATGATCAATATTGTCATTGTAAATTTCCAATGGTTTTTCTGGTGTAGCGCTAATCAACATTAGTTTGGAAACATATTCATAACCATAATAATTATATGTTTTACCATCCTCAATAACTGAATTTTCAACCCATCGACTGGTAGATAATGGAATTGCTAGCAAACCATCACTTTCCCAATATTGGAATGCTTTATGTTCATATGTAGCTTCACTATGCGAATACGACCAACCATTCTCACCATTAGGTGCAGGATTTAGTTTCAACTCACTTTCAAGAATAGGATTAGAAAAATCACTAACATCAAAGAAAGAAATTTGAGTAACGCCCCAGTCTAAACCATCATCATCACCAGCAATTCCTATTGTAAGAAGATGTGTATCTCCTACGGGATGAATGTATGTAGAAACACCTGGAATTTTTAACTCTCCAATTATTCTAGGATCATTTGGTTCACTCAAATCTATTGTCCATAAAGGATCAATATTTCTAAATGTTACAATGTATGCTTTATCGCCAACAAATCTTGCGGACCAAATACTCTCATCTGGTGCAATATCGCCCACTTTTCCTATTACTTCGTATTCTGTTTCATCTGCATTTAATCCTAAAACAAACACATGACTTAGCATTGGTTCTGGGTCATCCATCCACCATCTTCCCCACTGTCCCGTAGTAGAACAAACACGGATATTCCCATTATGCTCAGACAAAGAGAATTGGTCTTGAATTGTACCATTTATTCTTCCACTAGCAATGTAATCTGTTTGGCCTGGGTTTGAAATGTCAAAAACGTGAAGATTTGTCATCTCTTGAAAATCAGACTCTTCATCGCCCCAGAACCACCATGAACTTTGTGAAGCTTCAGCCATCACCATTACATCTCCTGAAGCATAAACTGTAGCCCAATTACTCAATATATGGTCTGCATTAAAACTGAAATTTTCATCTAATAAATCAAGAGTCATAACTGAGGTAAGGCCTTGACCTGTAGTATCTGATGCTGCAGCAAAGTTTTGACAATTGCCATCTCCTGATTCTGTATATTTGTGTGTTGTAATATTGTTATCCAGTTTTTCATGAATACGAGGTAAAAGGTCATCTAAAGGTGTTTGATCAATTACCTTATCATTGTATTCAATTGTTTCATTCATTACTTCCATCCAAATTTGCTCTCTCTTGGAACTGTCCCAATCAAGCTCCCAATAGGTTCTATAATCTGAAAAATCCAACCATGTTTTTAATCCATCAATTTCCATCCAACCATAGGAAACCATGCGAACTGTACCTCCAGATTCACGTGCTGTTTGATAGTTTCCTTCGATATACAATTCCTTAGTAATCTGTGGTGAACTTCTGTTAGTTAAATCCAAAACAGTTAATTTAGTGAATGAAGTTGTTCTGTAATAATATCCATAGTCATAATCCATAATTATCTCTTCAGAACTATCTATGTCTTCATCTGAACTAGCTGTTGATTGCGTGGAAGAATCGATAGATATTGGTGCTTTCCTTTCCTTTTTAACTATATCATCAAGAATGTGCTTATCTTCATAATAACTGTAAATTTGAACATTAGAATAAACAACTGCTTTATCATCAACTAAAAGCATCTCAGTAGGACGTCCTTCTATCGATATATTTGATAAATAAGAGATATTGCCTGCTTCCGGAATATCAAGAATATGTAATTTACCTGAAGGATATTTACCATAATCTGAATAACCTTTGTTAATCATGTAAACGAAAGAACCATCTGTTTTAACAAAATCTGCCTCATCTACTCCTTGTTCTTGATTATTAGTTCCTGAAAAATCAACTCCCTGCTCACCTCCTGGCGAATTTTTCGGAGAGCCTCCTGAAGAAGGGGCTGAATCTGCAGTTGAAGTTGCTCCGTCCATTTCCATGGCATTATCTACCATCATATCGTCTTCAAGCCAACCTCCTCCATAATAGTAAGAACCTGTACCAAGGTTAACGCGCATTTCTTCTTTCAAATGCTCTTTCAAATCCATTTCAAGAAACCCACAAGTGTCATAAGAAGCCAAAGTAGGTGATGAACGTGATCTATCAGATAATATATTTTCAAGATAACTTGATTGCGAAGAAGTTAAACCATTTGGTGTTAAATTTTCTTCATCATCTCCAGGCATATAAGTTGCAATTGACAAAGTAAGAATAACTACTGCAAATACTGCAAATACACCAGATGGAATGCCGCCAAAGGGTTCTGGAATTGGTGCACTAGGGCCAGACATACCACTAGGCTTATTCAATGGCTTACCAAATACTTCTATCTTATCCATCAGAAAAAATACCTTTACCCTTACCAGTATCATCCTTAGAGTAAGATTCTAATTTTTCGAGACATCTTTTACATGTTACATGAATTCTGTTTGCACTTCTCAATTGCTTTAATTCACCTGTAGTTAAAGGCCAACCGCAAAGAGTTTTGTCTTCAATACCTAACATATGTCTTCTTCTCATAATAAAATAATTTTTCAAAAGTATATAAAAGAATGCCAAAAAAATTTGGACTACTCTTTCAAATCTATTGTAAATAATTTAAGTAATGTTAAAATAGATTCTTCAAGCACTTTATTGCCCTTAGATATTGCTTGTGAAAAATCAATACCTGATGCTAATTTCTCTATTAACTGCTGAGTAATTACAGTTTCCTTAAGAAATTTATAGATATTTTTATCTGAAAATATTCTTTGTGCAGTATACATTGAATCTATCTTAATCAATTGACCATTATCAACTAATTTATCTATATGGTAATCAACTAATTGTGACGAAATATCGGCTACATCCGCTATTTTTCTCTTAGATGCAGGTTTGCCTATCTTAATTGCTGCAAATAGTATCCTAAATAATTTGTCCGAGTCCTCGAAATTATGTTTTAGACGTACATTTACTTCCGACATTGATTATAATTTAACGTTGACCTTATAAGTCATTGCCAAAGAATTTTGGAATTAATCTTAATCAAAATCTATCAATACTTTACCTATATTTTTTCTATCTTGGATATAGTGATGGGCTTCGGAAGTCTGTTCTTTTGAAAAAACTTTATCAACGTGAGGATTAATTTTACCTTCTTCAATCCATTTTAACAAATCATCTTTTGCTTTTTCCAGATGAGTTAAATTCTTCCAACGCCCCAAGTGAATTCCAAAAACTCCTCTATTACTTGCCATCATTTTTAAGGGGTCAAATTTAGGAAAAGTCATCCAGGATTTGAAACGTGCCCACTGACTTTTACTCTTACTAGGTGCCATATCTGATATACCAAATGAACAAACTCGCCCTCCTGAACCCAAGCATCGGTATGATTGCATTAAGTGTTCTCCACCTATTGGATCTAATACTAAATCAACACCTTTTCCTTTGGTCCAATCCATTATTTCTGCCAAAAAATTATCTCTGTCTATCGGAAGGACACCATTATCTGAAATGAAATCATGTTTACTTGGGGAACAAGTTCCGAATATATGTTTAGCTCCTGCAATCTTTGCCAATTCAGTAGCTGCAAGACCAACTCCTCCAGCTGCGCCATGAATCAAAATAGACTCTCCAGGCTGTAAATCCCCGGGATGAATGACCATCAAATAGGATGTCAAATAAACTGCCGGAAATGCTGCTGCAACCTCGAATGTAACTTCATCTGGAATCTTGAATACTGTAGCTGCCTTTGAAATGGTGTGAGTGGAATATCCTCCACTACCTCCTGAACCAACGACCCTATCTCCTACTTCAAAGCCATCTACGTCAGGACCTACTTCATGAACTGTGCCAGATACTTCCATACCTGGTGTAAATGGTGGTTTAGGTGCACCTGGATAAAGTCCCATACGAGAAAGAATATCTGCAAAATTTATGCCTGCCTTAGAAACTCTTATGCAAATTTCCCCAGCTCCTGGAGAGGGAGTGGGACGTTCTTGAAGCTCCATGCAATCGGGATCACCATGTCTTGTAACTATTATTGATTGCATTAATCCTCGTCATAATAATAATCTAATCCAAGGTGAGTAATGATTGTCTCCCCCATTAGATGTCTAAGTGTATTTTCTAATTTGACTCTTTGAGAGAATAAATCGTGTATTGGATACAAGTCGGGCTTACACATTGGCGATTTGAAATAGAAAGACAACCATTCCTGAATTCCATGAAGTCCAGATCTATTAGCCAAATCCAAGAATAATACTAGATCTAAAACGATAGGTGCTGCTAATATAGAATCTCGACAAAGAAAATCTACCTTTATTTGCATAGGATAGCCTAACCATCCTTTGATATCTATATTGTCCCATCCTTCTTTGTTATCTCCTCGCGGAGGATAGTAATTAATCCTAACTTTGTGATATAAATCGCCATATAATTCTGGATTCTTCTCAGGTTCCAAAATTTGCTCGAGAACTCCGAGCTTGGATACTTCTTTAGTTTTGAAAGATTCAGGATCATCTAAAACTTCTCCATCTCTATTACCTAAAATATTTGTTGAAAACCAACCATCTATTCCTATTTCTCTTGCCTTAAAACCAGGTGCAAGAATTGTTTTCATCATTGTTTGACCAGTCTTAAAATCTTTACCCGCAATAGGCACTCCTTCCTTTACAGACAATTCAAACATGGCTGGAAAATCTACTGATAAATTTGGGGCTCCATTTGCATATGGAACTCCTTCCTTAATAGCCGCATAAGCATACAATATTGAAGGTGCAATTGACTCATTATTGGAATCTAAAGCTTTTTCAAACTCATTAAGATCATTGTACATTTTGTCTGAAGGATCTTGATAAGTTTCTGTACTTCCGCACCAAACCATCACAATACGTTCTAAATTATTTTTTTCCCTAAAATTTTGAATATCTTTTCTTAGAGCTTCGATCCTATCGCGATGCGTAGTTTCTGATTTAACATATTTGCCATCTAATTTTTTAACAAAGTTCTTATCGAAAACAGCTTTCATTGGTTCAATTGCTTCAAGTTCCTCTTTTACACTATTTAATAATTCTTTTTCAAGAACTCCTGCATTTATTGCAGCCTCATAACAATTATCCTCAAAAATATCCCAACCTCCAAAAACTAAATCATCCAAAGTACTCAATGGAACAAAATCTTTGATTGGAACTTCACGCTTTTCATTTCTCTTTCCCAAACGAATTGAACCCATCTGCGTAAGAGATCCTATAGGTGTCGATAAACCTGAGCGAATTGCTAATGCACCTGCAATAAAAGTTGTACTTACTGCACCAAGGCCCGGCATTAATACTCCTAATTTACCTTCCGCTTCTTTAATTGATGTCGGACTTTCTATAGACATGCTAAGCCCCTAGACATGATTATATTAGAAATTAAGTTATTCATATAAAACCGATAAACAAGTCAATGACCCATCAGCTTCCCTGAATTGTGACATCTCCATTTCATGTACCTCTAAATTTAAATTTTTTAACACTCCAAGTGTAAGTGGATAACCTTTAGCCATCATTACTTTATTCCCAAAAGGAAGGACATTCGCAGCATAGGCTTCCTCTTTAGGAATCCAAATAACTTCAGCTTTGGAAGGGAAATCTGAGTCTCTAAACCAACCTTCTGGGGCTAATAATTTACCCGGCACTGGCGAGGTGCAAATGGAAATCAAATGTAAGGATTCTGGAGGTACTTCGACGACGTGTAGCCCATAATTTCTCTTAGAAAGAAAACTTCCTAAATCTTCTATTCCTTTCTGATTAGTTCTCTTACTATGTCCTACTAAGAACATATCACCAAATCTCAAAACATCACCTCCATCCATTCTCGCACCTTTACTCATGTACTCAAGATTTAAATCAATATTTAGAGCATCTTCGACTTCTTGTCTTTCACCTAATCGGCTGTCGTGCCCTGCGTTTGTCAATAATGCAGAATCACCTGCTACTATGGCATGATCCTCAACAAAACAACAATCTGGATAATCTGGATTAGATTCTATCACATTTACTGAGACTCCAAATTCAACTAGTTTATCGACATAAGCGTCATGCTGTTTTACAGACTCTGACAAACTAGTAGGGCCTGATCCAAAATACTTAGCTAAAGCTTTTTCAAAAGAAGATGAAACCTTCCGTACAATTGCTTTCATAGTAATGGACCAAAAATTAAAGGTAAAAGGACAGTAGCATCTCCTTCAACTGTAATTCTTCTCGCTTTAGAACGAACCTTACCCCAAGATACCGCTTCCCTAACTCGTGCACCGCTAAGTGAACCATCCCATTCCGGAGCTGTTGTTACTTGGACTGCGTAATCTAAACCATCTCTAAATTGATTCCACCATATTGTGTGATGTTTGGAAATACCGCCACCAATCATAACTGCTCCAGTCGATTTAGCCTCATGTACTATATCTGATAATTGATGTTCTTCTCCAAAAATATCTAAGGTAAAATCTTTATGTGATTGCCAAAATAACCACAACTGAGAGCCTACCGCACCATCAGTTGGGCCTGGAACAAAAACCTTGATTTTCTTCTTTGCACATATACCAAGGAAAGATTCAGAACCTCTTTCCTCTTCCAAAATCTTAAGGCCTAGTTCATACCAAATTTCCCAAGGTGCCCAATGCTTTTTCTTATCATACAACTCTTCTAAAATAGGCTGTAACCACCTCTCAATTGGAATTCCATAGGAATCATCTGGAACTAAAACATTGCCTAATCTATTCACCCCCTCTTCTCTCAGAAGTGTATCATCCATTGCAAAATCTCCATGATAATAATCTGCTAAGACTCTAGCAATATCATGATCCAATGTGCCACAAGTGGTTACAATTACATCTGCCATGTTATTCTCGACAAGTTGCTTCATTAAACCTCTAGTTCCAGTAGCCATTATGTCTGCTGGAAAAGACACAAATTTAGTACAATCTTTTGAATTCATGTCCTTTACAATTGATGTTGCTGTTGAAACCTTAGAAGCTACAAAGCCTCCAGCCTCTCCAAATTGACTAATTAAATCACTTAATCTAGTCTCTGAACTAATCTTGATGTCTTTTACTGGTTCTTTATTCATTATTATCTTCACTGGAATTTAAATCTGAATCTTTTTCTTCATTATCTTCACTGGAATTCAAATCTGAATTTCTTTCCTCGTCATCCTCATTATGCAAAGCCACTGCAACTACCTTTTCTTTTTCATCAACTGACATTACTTTTACACCTCTTCCAACACGAGCAATTTCCCTTATTGAATCGATATGAGTTCGTATTACCTTACCTGAAGACGTTGTAGCTAAAATTTGGTTTGCCTCGCCTGGCGTTAATGAAACCACTACTTGACCACTCTTTCCATCTACTTTAATGTTCTTAACTCCCTTAGCACCTCGTTTAGTTAGTCTGTAATTTCCAGCCTTAGCTCTTTTGCCATATCCCTTTTCGGTTATTGTCAAAAGAAGGTCATCCTCACTAACTAAGCACATACTAATTACTTCATCACCTTCCTTAAGACGCATACCTATTACCCCTTGACCATTTCGACCAACAATTCGTACTTCACCTTCTGAGAAACGATTAGCCATACCTTGTTTTGAAGCAAGCATAACTTGACTATCGCCCTCTGATATTGCTACTCCAATTAATTCATCATTTTCTTTAAGTGTAATAGCTCTAAATCCTTGATCTCTAGCCCATGCTCTTTGTATTCTTGATGAATATTCTTCTAATCTTGTTTTCTTTATGATTCCTTTCTTTGTTGAGAATAGGAAATAATGGCCATCTCCACTAATATTTGATACTGGCAACATACAAAGAACTTGTTCATCCTTTTCCTTACGACCCTCATCTAATTTTTGAAGTAATTGAACCAAAGGAGTGCCTTTTGAATATCTAGAAACATCGGGTATTTGCCAAGCTTTTAGGAAATACATACTACCTGCAGTAGTGAAGAATAACAAATGATCATGTGAACCCATAGAATATAACTCGACTGGAAAATCGCCTTCCTTAGCCTTAATTCCTATTCTTCCTTTACCGCCTCTATTCTGAGCTTGATATTCATCTAAATCGACACGTTTGATGTAGCCTTCTTGAGTTCTCATTACTACCACTTGAGATCTTGGAATCAAATCTTCAGTATTCAAGTCGCCGTCAAAATCTGAAATGGATGTCCTTCTTTGGTCCCCGTATTTTTCATTTAGAGCTGTTAATTCTTCTTTAATTATGGTCATTATTTTAGATGAATCTGCTAAAATTTCTGACAATTCTGACATTCTAACCTTTAACTCTTCCAACTCATTCTCACGCTCTTCCGCATCCTGGCGAGATAATTGATAAAGTCGCATATCTGCTATTGACTTTGCTTGGATTTTACTCAATTTAAAATTAGCTTGTAAACCTTCAATAACTGCATCTCTTCCCGCTGCACCTCTGATAAAAGCAATTACTTTGTCCATTTGAGAAATTGCAAGTAATAATCCTTCAACAATATGGGCCCTTTCCTGAGCTTTCTTTAACCTAAATTCAGTCCTACGAGTTATTATTTCTTTTCTATGAGAGAGATATACATGTAACAAATCTATCAAATTCATTCTTCGAGGTTGACCTTTAACCAGTGCAACATTATTTATTGAAAAAGTATTTTCAAGTGCTGAATGCTTGTATAGCTGATTTTCAACAATCATTGGAGATGCATCACGCTTAAGTTCGAATACTACTCTCATTCCCTTTTGATCAGATTCATCACGGATATCGCGTATCCCTTCTACTTTTTTATCACGTACTAATTTTGAAACTTCCTCTAACAGCCTATTTTTCTGAACCATAAAAGGAATTTCTGTCACTACTAGGAATTCATCCTTTGGACTGGATTCTTGTTCTATTTTACCTCTAAGTTTTATTGAACCTTGACCCTTCGAAAATGCATCGAAAATTCCTTTTCGACCCATTATTAGTCCACCTGTTGGAAAGTCTGGACCTGGCATAATATTCATAACATCTGAAAGCGTTGCAGATGGATTGTCGATTAATAAAATAAGGCAACCTATTACTTCAGACAAGTTATGTGGCGCCATATTGGTAGCCATACCTACTGCAATACCTGAAGAGCCATTAACTAACAAACCTGGAAGAAGACCAGGGAGGACTGAAGGCTCTTGTAAAGAACCGTCATAATTATCTCTGTAATCTACAGTCTCTTCATCTATATCAGATAATACAGTATCGGATATGGTAGCTAAACGAGACTCAGTGTAACGCATAGCTGCAGCCTTATCTCCATCTATTGAACCGAAATTACCTTGACCATCAACCAAAGGATAGCGTAATGAAAAACTTTGAGCCATGCGTACTAATGTATCATATATCGCTTGATCACCATGTGGGTGATATTTACCCATAGTATCACCAACAATACGTGCTGATTTTTTGTACGGTGAACGAGGGCCTGAACCCATTTCTTTCATTGCGTAGAGAACTCTGCGATGAACCGGTTTCAATCCATCTCGAGCGTCAGGAAGGGCTCTACCTACTATTACTGACATTGCATAATCCAAGTAGGATTTGCGCATCTCTTTCTCTAAACTAATTGGTAGTACTGTATCTGTATTTTCCTCTGTCAATTTTTTCACCAAATTATTACTAAAGCTAATGAATGTACCCCCTTAAAAGGGAGGCCCCTAGCCCATTAGTGACTCCGCCAGTAAATCTAGTTCTTATTAATCCAAAAAAAAATACAGATATTAACGAAGATAATAGAAGATTAATATCAAGAGTTGCACCTGTTTGTCTAGCTTATAATTTCCATTTATGGCTCCTTGATTTTGGAATAAAGGAGACTCCTCTTGATTTTGCTGAAAGTATAGCTCCATCCACATCAATTGGAAAAGGTGGAGAAAATTTAATTAGACTTTGTAAACAAGGCAAGGTGAAAATTTTAGATAACCAATTACCGCAAAATATAGGTAAAATGGTAACTTGTACAAATCAACCGGAATATTCTAGGAAAAAAGAATTAGAAGATATTGTAACATTATCTAAACAGGAAACAATTGCCTTAATTTTTGGTATAGATCAAAGAAGTAATAAAATGTTGAAAAAAATTAAAGAGGAATCTTATTGTCACTTAGACATAACAAACAATAAAATAAGATTAAGTTTAGATTCTGAAATCGGAGCTGTATGTCACTCTTTTTTTATGATTAGAAAAGCTTGAGAGCTTCTTCCATTCTGCCTAATTCTACACCCGTACTTTGTCTTCCACACACAGCCCCATTGGAATTGGCAACAATACCAGCCCCAACTAAAGGTAAACCAAAATTGACTGTTCCTTCCATTAATTTAATTTCAAATACCTTTTCCATCTTTTCTTTTTCAGATAAAGAAATATCTGGATGATATAATCCTCCTTTATTAGTTACACAGCCAATCATACCTAAAGTATCCATATCATTGATTGATTGTGAGGTTAATTTTACTTTTAATATCTCTTCAGCCTTATCTTTAGCCCTTTTCCCGAGTCTTTCATTAGAAAAACCTCCATGGTCATTAACTAAAAAATTATTTCCAATTGCATTGGATCTATCAGGAAGAACTCCGAACTCTATCTTATGTAATTCCGAGATTTTAGCAAATTTTTCCAACTCTAGGTCCGTAATAATATTTGATACTAAAATACCGTTATTATTCATTGCAATTAAAGTCCCTAGAACTCTACTACCACCTAACGTGATAATTTCCAATTTAGTACCTAAGGCCTCTGAAATTGCCTCCATATCGTCTACTGGAATTCCTGGAGGGACTAATGTTAAATTATCATTAGTAGTACAAAAAACCCCTGCGTAAGGACTGTTAAAAAGATCCTTTTGAACTAAAGCCATTCCTTATTCTGCTAAATGGACGATAACACTACCATCTTCAAATTTTAGAGCCCTAACACGAACTTTAGAAGGTGGTTTTTCAATACCTCTTGACCAAACATATTGATTAACTGGAGGATCTATGAATAATTGCTTTTCTTCACCACTTCCGCTTCGAGCTTCATTTGAAGTTTTAAGAACTTCTCCTTCCCTTTCAGGTTTCATGTGTCTTACAATAAAATCTTCTATTATTCTCATAGCTACTGGAGCTCTACGAGTTCTTGTCACTTTGTGTAGTTTGCGTAAAGGAATAGTGTACAATCTTTCTTGAATTAGTTCATCGTCTGCCATCTAAATCACCTGTGTAGTTTTCCTCTCCTCCAAAAATGACGTTTTGGATGGTTTGTGAAACGTCTGTTTGTCCTTTGGATTACCCATGCTGGAACTCGTCTATTACGCTTAACTAATTTATTTAATCTTAACTTTTTACCAAATACTTTTCTACTGGACATTTAATTAATACTTACTTAATGAAGTAATCTCCTTTTGTAACACTTTTTTAACCTTAAAAGCGGTATTATCTAATAATGACTGCCCTTTTGGAGTTAAATTTCTACCACCTTTTTTGGCTTTTTCAAGTAAACCAGCGATTTCTAGCTGCTGCATAATTAATCTAATAACTTTTCTACTACCATTTTCACTTCTATTAGGTTTAGCCCCTCTGTCTCTTGAACCTGAATAATGTCTTGATAAGCGCTCAGTACCTATCGGTCCGTTAACTCCTACTTTCCTCATTATTGAAGCTGTTCTAAAATACCACCAATCGGATTGTATAGGAGATTTCTCTTTGTGAACTGCAGTTTTCGCAAATTCAGACCACTCTGGTGGCTCTATAGCGTCTTCGCTCTTTAACGTCTCAGCGAGTGCATTTACCAAGTGTTCACCTGGAACGTCGAAGTGTGTTGTCATCTAAGTTAAACCTTTACGGGGATGAGGCGCCACACGGAGTGTATTATAAACTTAAGCCTAATTAATGTAAATAATGAAAGAGATTAGTAAATTTATAGAAAAACATAATACATTAACTTTGGCTACAGTGAAAAAACACGATGTTTGTGCAGCAGCTCTGTTCTATGTTTCTGTTGATCAAGGCACCTCTTTAATATTTGTAAGCAACCCAAAATCTGAACATATAAAAAACTTAGACTATAGTCAAAAGTGTGCTGCTACGATTCAAGAAAATAATCTAGACTGGGAAAACATAAAAGGCGTTCAAATTAAAGGTAACATTATGACTGCCGATGATAAATATTGGGAAAACTACCTAACAACGTTCGAATATATATCAAAAAGTGAAACACTAGCTAAAGCTATGAAAAAAGTAACATTGTATAAATTGGAAATTAATTGGGCAAGATTTATTGATAACGCAAAAGGTTTTGGCAATAAAAAAGAGTACGAATATCCTTAATCTGCAAATAAATCATTATTATGGAAGTACCATACTTGATAGACAAAAATAAAAATTAAAACTGCTATTATGACAAAACCTATGGTATTACCTAACAAAGGAAATAAAAATAGTACGAATAATCCTACTACTAAAGTCCACAAAAGTAAATACATCAAGTAAGCATGAGGTGCTAATTCAGGGTCTCTAGCAGCTTTAAATGAGAGTAAACCTAACCAATTCATTAACACATGATAGCAAGGATATTAATTATGCTTTGGGGACCTAATAGATTCTACAAAACCCTCTGAAATCAAGCCTCTACCTGTGAGTAAATTATAATTGACAATCAAAAGAACTAAAATTCCACTAATTAGCACAATCATATGCGCTATACGAGAAACTCCCTTGATGCCTCCAATTAAGGAGGTATCTGCAGTTGCAAGGAAAAAATTACTTGCACCGTAGGCTATGGTAAAAGATATTGAGTAAAATATTACATTGTGCCTACTCATTAATCCTGTTGCTTTACCTATGTAATGGTTTGTTGGAGTTAAATGAGCTCTACGAGCTTCACCTCTCAAAACGTTGGCAGATAGTGAGTAGATAACCAACATAATAGTTATAATCATAAAAACTAAATCGTAAAGGAAACTTGGTTCATTGTACATCGAATAAAGAAAAACACCTGCATGATATGATAAGAAACCCCAATAACCTAGAGCAAAGTATCCTGAAAATGCAGCTACTTTGGAGTCATATATCAATTCTTTATGCATATTTTTTAGAAGATAAAAAGTTACACCTCCCATCAGGCCCATTAAAAGAATCCAAAAAAGAATAAAAATGGAATCAAAATTATCGTTAAAACTTGTTACATTAGCTGAGACTAAATGAAAACATAGTGCTCCAACACCCGTCCAAATTATTGGCGAAAGTGTATTAAGATAAATACCTTTTTTTGTTGTTTGATTTTCTTGAGATTTTGACATCTGCCTCAATGCAATCTCTTTGAAAGGGACGCGCATCCACCAGGCTTGTGCAAATTGCCATATTACAAAAATAAATATATATCCCCAAGTTAAGAATCTTTCCACATTATCGCCATAAGTTTCATTATTCAAAGCTGCCCAAAAAAAACTAGAACATACCAATGAAAGGGATATGGGAAGAATTAAACTAGTAAATGATTTACTACGTGAAAGGTTCTTAACCTCTTCAAACCTATTAAGAGCTGCAGTAAGAAAATAGCCCAAAGAACAGCCATAACCAAAAATTAAAATCAAAGAAGAAGCTAAATCTGATTTAGTATAGCTAATTATTCCAAAAAATGATAACAATATGAAAAGTACTAAAACATGATAAAGGGTTTTTTTAGAAAATATAATTGATATTATTTCTCGCTGGGAAACAAAAATTGATTTATCTTGAGAATCATTCGCGCCTTCTATTTCCAAAGATTTTTCAAGTTCATCTAAAACCTCATCGTTACCCTCTGAAGCTAAATCTTCATCTACAAACAATAATTCTTCATCGGATTTAGTCATGGTTGTTTACTCGATGAAATCGGGGAAGGGGACGTGGTTTCTCTATAATATATTTGCAAGTTACTCTTGCTATTTCGAAAGCAAAAGCACTACTTACTGATTTTCCCCCATGTAACGTTATTCCTATAATTCTTGCTAACTGGTCTTCTAATTTAACTTTCATACCTTTGTTAAACTCTACACTAATTTCAAACACTTCTTTGTATGAATCGGTTAGATCACCATCATGTACTGCAAAACGAATTTTAGAATGCGTTGCTTTTTTTGCCCAAACAATTGGATTATCTTGTGAATAAGCTTGATTAAGACGCTTGTGCGGAAGCTCGAGGCCTGTAACCAATATTAGACCGTCAGGGTGTGGACGTGTTTGACCTACTTCAATTAGTATTCCTCTATCAACGGTTAAAGTATCATTAACTGTTACATCATCCATGGATATTCTAAGCTTCAAAGTTAGCGGAGGCTCTTCATTTACTTCTTTTGAACTAGTAGAATCACATTCTAAACACTTTACAACGCCCTGAAAGCTAAAACCTTTCTTTGTTGATGTTCGACTTTTAAGAATTTGATGTGTGTTTTCATCATTGCAAATATCGCAAAATAACCAGAGTTCTTCCATTTAATGCTTAAAGTGCCTCATGCCAGTAAAGAGCATTGCTATATTATGCTCATCTGCAGCATCAATTACTTCCTGGTCTCTAACTGAACCACCTGGTTGTATTACTGCAGTCACACCTACCTTGGCCGCTTCGTCAATTCCGTCTCTAAATGGAAAAAAAGCATCAGATGCCATGACGGTTCCTTTTGGATTTGGAAGCGATTTGAATGTAGCAATTTGGACTGAATCTATTCTAGACATTTGACCTGCTCCGATTCCGACCGTTCTGTTTTTATCTGCAAAAAGTATTGCATTACTCTTAACGTGTTTAACTACTTTCCAACCAAATTCAAGACCTTCCAATTCGTCATCTGTAGGCTTTCTTTTAGAAACTATTTTACAATCTGAAATAGATATGCAAACTTCATCAGCTTCTTGCAAAAGCCAACCTCCGTCTAAAGATCGTAAAGATGGACTTCTATGATAGTCCTCTAAATTACCTGATTCTAAAATTCTTAAATTCTTTTTTGCTGAAAAAATTTCTAAAGCCTCAGCGGAATAAGATGGTGCAATTATCCCTTCTTTAAACGAGGAAACTATCTCTCGGGCTAAAGAAGAATCTACCTCTCGATTGAAGGATATGATGCCTCCAAATGCACTTTGAGGATCTGTTCGCACAGCTCCATTATAAGCTTCCAAAAGATTTCCAGAACTGGCTACACCACAAGGATTGTTATGCTTAACAATGACTGCAGTAGGTGCATCAAATTCCATCAAAATTGCTAAAGCTGCATCGAAATCTAGAAGATTATTATAACTTAATTGTTTCCCCTGAACTTGTACGGAATTAGCTATCGATGGGGCTGAGTGTAATAAGTCTGAATAAAAAACAGATGACTGATGGGGATTTTCTCCGTATCTTAAAGATGGACTTCCAATTCCAGTTAAATGTAACGATGGAGGAAGATCTTCTTCACCAAATCTTTGGGCAAGAACTGATTGTATAATTGTATCGTACTCGGCTGTGTGTCTAAATGATTTCAAAGCTAAATCTTGCCTTTGTTTAAGGTTTAACCCTCCTTTTGATATCTCATCTAAAATCCAATTGTAGTCTCCAGGATCTGTAACAACTGAGACTCGTGTGTGATTTTTAGATGCAGCCCTCAACAAACTTGGGCCACCTATATCTATTTCTTCAATTAATGA
>MIZB01000152.1_pt1 | contig 16497 bp, 14 predicted proteins | sample 888171 | NCBI WGS metagenome assembly MIZB01 (sample SAMN05440186, study PRJNA335308) | marine metagenome | isolation source: marine water
TTGCTCAACCAGTAGCAGCCGAACCTGTTGTTGCTCAACCAGTAGCAGCCGAACCCGTTGTTGCTCAACCAGTAGCAGCCGAACCTGTTGTTGCTCAACCAGTAGCAGCCGAACCCGTTGTTGCCCAACCAGTAGCAGCCGAACCAGTTATTGCAGAAGCTGTTGTGATTTCTGAATCTGAAGATGAGACCTAAACAACTTTTAAATATAGCTACTAAACTAAAGGTTTACAACTAAAGGTTGTTTACTGGAGAAATATGAACAGAAAACGAAAAGACGATTGGTTTAGTGGCGAGGATTGGAATATAGATGACATCTTCAATAATTTAGATGGAGAATTTCAAAAAATGCGTAAGCAAATGGATAGTTTAATGAGAGATGCTTTAGAAGGTAACAATCTAGATAACGATAGCAGTAATCCATTTGTTTTTGGTTTTTCAGTTAAAACAGGTCCAGATGGTTTTCCAGTTTTTGAAGACTTTGGTAATACAAGGATGAAACCGTTCGGAAAGAAAGGAGAAAAGCCTACAGTAGACACAAGGAGAGAGCCTCTTACAGACATTAATGAGACAGACGATCAAATTGCAATTACGGTTGAACTTCCTGGTGTTAACAAAGAAGATATAGATATTAATGTCATGGAAGATAAAGTGGAAGTCAATGTTAAGACTGAATCACGTAAATACTTCAAAAGCATTGATTTAACTTCTGTGGTAGAAACTGAATCTTCGAAAGCTACTTACAAAAATGGAATATTAGATTTAGTATTAACTAAAAAAGAATCTGATAAACCCAAAGGAACGAAAGTAAAAGTAGATTAGTCAAAGGAGGGAGGGGGCCCGCTATGACAATTCAATATCAGAAATTATTTTTGCTACACTTACAGGGACATCCATTTCCCAATCACCACCGTCCTTCATCACCTGACGGATGGAAACCCCCTGCCAAGCCTCGCGGTTGATTAAATGAGGAACTATTACGGGATATCCAGCATTTTCAAATAGTTTCTTAACTAGTTTGTTACCCGTATAAACCTTATCAAAAGAAGACACAATATTTTCTAAATGATTTACATATAGATCATTGTTATTTATATCAGGTATTTCAAAAATCTCGTAATTACAGCTATAGTTCGATAAAACAGACTCGATCATTTGTATTCTCTCGATGGAAGTATAAGGATTTTTCTCAGTTCTTTTTTTGTTGGATGAGCCTACACATATTACTAGCCCTTCATCTTTATCAATTACAGTTTCAAATATAGAAAGATGTCCCATATGTAGTGGCTGAAATCTTCCTAAGATTAATCCTTTCTTCATTTAGCTTCTATTATTTCCTGATTACCCATCCATTTTCTTAGTACTTTAGGAATGATTACATCCCCATTATCAGTTTGATTATTTTCAAGTATTGCAGCTAAAGCTCTAGTAGTTGCGACTGCAGTAGAGTTTAAAGTATGAGGGAAGTCTGTACCTTCAGCTGTTCTGTATCTCATGTTTAGCCTAACAGATTGATATGATTTGCAATTACTAGCACTAACAACCTCTTTCCATTGATTTGTTGATGGCATCCAAGCTTCAATATCAAATTTTCGAGCTGCAACGGTACCAATATCTCCTGTGCAGATATCAATTACTCTGTAAGGTATTTCTAATTTTTCAAATATATTTTTTGCATTATTTAGTATCTCTTTGTGCATATTCCTTGAGTCTTCTGGCTTACAAAGGATTACTTGTTCAACCTTAGAGAATTGATGCACTCTCCAAATGCCCCTATCGCTAATTCCATGAGCTCCCACTTCTCTTCTAAAATTAGTAGAAATTCCGGCAAATTTGAGAGGCCCTTCTTTTAGCTCAATTATTTCATTTTTAAATCTTGCGGTAATCGGATGTTCTGATGTTGCAATAAGGTACAAATCATGTTCATCAATTTTATACATAACATCTTCAAAATCACTCAAATCAACTACTCCTTCGTAGGAATCTTTATTCATTAAAAAAGGTGGAGTTGTTAGACTGTATCCTTTTTCACAAAGCATTTCTACTGCAAAATTAATCAGAGCAAGTTCCAGTCTAGCCAAATCTCCTGTAAGGAAGTAGAATCTTCTCCCAGTTATTTTAGAAGCTCTTTTTAGATCAGCTCCATTAATTCTTTCTAGAATTTCTTGATGTGAAAGCCATTTTTTATTATCATTTATTACACCTTTCTTTGATAATTCTATATTTCCAGTTTCGTCTTTTCCAATTGGAACCTCGCTCTCTAATAGATTTGGAACGACCATCCTTTTTGAGTCTCTAATTCTTAGGGTTTCCTCAGTATCTTTTTCATTTTGGGCTAAATCATTCTTTAGACTTGCCATTTCATTAAGTACTTCTGAAAAATCATTTCCCTTTTTTTTGAGTTCTCCAATGGTTTTTGAGATAGTATTTCTCTTAGCCCTTAATCTATTGCCTTTTTCGATCAGCTTCCTCCATTTATTATCTAAATCAATAACACTTAATGCAATATCTTTTGGCAAATTACGTTTATCTAAGTCTTCAAAAATCTTTTCTGGCGATTCACGGAAGACTTTCATCTCTAGCATTATAGCTTCAATGTAGTAAGGTCTTTATGACCTTCCCTCTATAGCCAAGAGTGTATCTTTTACGCGGAGCATCAGAGGTTGTAACGCCTAGACCTGCAGTTAAGCCTCATTTTGGAGATGCGATGGGTGTCGTCGACAGACGTGCAAATACCGATATTTTAATTGAAAGAGATAAAATAATTAAAGTTGCAAAACATATAGAAGCACCAGGGGCCGAAGTAATAGATGTTGCAGGTAAAGTTGTAGTTCCCGGCTTTGTAGATCCGCATACGCATTTAGTTTGGGCAGGTTCTAGAGAGCACGAGCTTGAATGGAAGCTAAAGGGCAAAAGTTATCAAGAAATTTTAGCAGATGGTGGAGGAATTCTTCGCACAGTTAGAGAGACTCGTGCCGTTGATGAGAGCGAATTAAGAGAACAAACGTTGAAAAGGTTCAAGAAAGCGGTTCAATTTGGTACTACTACAATTGAAATTAAGTCAGGTTATGGCTTAGATGAAGATACAGAATTGAAACAATTACGAGTAGCTAACTGGTTAAAGTCTCTGAATTTAGCAGACACAGTTGTTACCTTTATGGGCGCTCATGCATTTCCAGAGGGCTTGAGTAGAGTTGAATATGTATCAGAAGTAATTAGAATTCTTCCTTTAGTTAAAGATTTAGCAGAATATTGTGATGTATTTTGCGAAGAAGGAGCTTTTACAGTTGATGAATCAAAAGAAATTTTAACCGCTGCAAAATCCCTAGGTTTCAAGTTAAAAATACACGCTGATGAATTTGGAGACACAGGTGGCGGACGCTTAGGTGCAGAACTAGGAGTAATGACTGCAGATCATCTTGCAGGAAGTTCCTTAGAAACAATTAAGGAACTTAGCCATTCTGGGGTTATAGGAGTTCTTTTGCCAGGAACTCCTTTTGCTTTATTATCGGACCATTACTCACCAGCTAGGAAAATGATAGCAAATAATCTTCCCATAGCTTTGGCAACAGATTGCAATCCTAACTGTTATACTGAATCTATGCAGCTAGTGCAACAATTAGCGGTTTTCAGAATGGGAATGACTCCAGCAGAAGCTCTTGTTTCGTCCACGATAAATGCAGCTTTTGCAATTGGAAAAAAAGACAGGGGTGTCATTTCAGAAGGTTGGCGCGCAGATTTGTTAATATGTGACGTTCCAGATTATAGACATTTAACATATCATTTTGGAATAAATCATGTTGATACGGTGATTATTGGTGGTAAAATCATAGATGGTTAAACCTTTGAAGGATGCAGCTAAATTTCTGTGGAATGGAACGGTTTACGCATTGTCTTTGCCTGAGCGCTATGTTCGCGGTCTTTCAGCGCTTTTAGGCGGTATTTTCAAGGAAACTACAGACATATTAGTTCCTGGTGTTGTAAAAGATACTACTAGTTACAATATTTTTGTAGGTAACATTTTGAGATTTACTGTTGAAAATGTTGGTGGTGTTAAGGGTGTATACGATGATGAGGGATTGGAAGGGGAGTTTGCCACAAGGAAATTAATTGGGAATACCATTGAAGGTGTAGGCATCGCAACAATCCATTTGTCACCTTTATGGTTCTTTGCTTTTTTTGCAGATTCAGTTAAAGGAGGACAAGCCTATCTTGAAAGACTTCATGAAGAAATGGTAGAAAATGGTTATATTGATCCTGAAACCTCTGCAGACTCTTTCACTACTCTTTTTGAAGGTTTAGAGAGAACGACAACTAGCTTTGCTCAAAATATAGATACACCGCCTTTAACTAAAGATGAGATTTTATCAAATATTGAGGAGATAAGAGATTCAATATCAGATTTATTATCTAACTCAGGCAGTATTGCAAGTGGTACTGTTACTGAAATGTCAAATGTACTCCAAGATTTTATGAATACTGCAACAGATGAAGGTCAGTCTTTGTTGGAATTGGGAGGGCTGTTAACTTTACAAACAACTAATCGGGTAAAGCAATTAGGAGGCCTAACCGTTAGTGCGCCCAATGTGGCTGGCAAAATGCTTTATGAAAATATACTAGGTTACTATTCAGACACTTTAACAGAAATTCATGAGAGAGGATATGCTAACGTTGCAAGTGAAACAATTGAGCCATACGGTCAAGCAATTTTAAACCAATTTAGTACTGAAAAAATAACTTGGACAGAACGACTTTTCAATAGTCCTGCAAGTGGGATTAGAAAGATTTTTGGCATGCAAAACTCCAAATAGTAGTATAGGAGAGAGGTAAAGCTGGACTTGGCCGGGGAGCTAGACGTACCCTGTGACCCTCAACCGCCTTTAGGGGGGGCGACAGCTAGTGACGGCGCACCCAGTAAGCTGTCTAATCCGCATTTCAACTGAGATATCCTGTCCCTCGGGGTCGCAGGTGATTGCAGATATTTACCGGAGGGTAAATGTCGAGTCTTCATCATGGAAACCGGGTCAGGCCCGGAAGGGAGCAGCCTTACCGTGGACTACCGACGCTCGAGTGGGTCGCGGGGTTGAGAAGAAATACGGTGTCTGACATCTTGCCAGGACGACAACGCTAGTGGTCTGGCACTTTTTTTGATATTTTCTTTAACCAGTTTTTCCCGGGCTTCCATTCGGTAAACATGGTTGTTAGCATTCCTAATATTGTTAGCAAAGATCCAATCCATACTAGAATGATTCCAGGAATATCTCTAACAGTAATTACAGCACGACTACTTTCGTTTTCATTTCCAGGTGTTGCACCGTTCAAAGTAATGTAGAGATCTCTATCAAGATCATGCCTCAGATAAATTTGAGTTGTTTCTTGATTAGTTCCACTTTCAATTTTCTTAGATATTTTATCCTCAAGAACAATTTCGCCTGAATTCTTGTTCTCTAAGGTGATATAAGCAATTAGTTCAATCTCATTTTCTAGTGGATTCATCTCAATATCTATTAACTCAATTATGTATTTACCAACGATTCTTCTATCTCCTTCTTCTAAGTTCACAGTATTTTCTTCATCTAATCCATAGGATAAACAGTAGCCTACTATAATTAGCATGAATCCTAAATGAGCAGTATATGGACCCCATGCTCGCAGCATTCCCAGCAATTTCTTTTTTCTGTGATGGTTCATGTACTTAAAAATAGAGAATCCACAAATTACTGCCCATGGAATCATAGCTCCAACCATCCAGGCATTTCCATCGGAAATAATAGCATAAGCTAAGCTAAATACAATTCCTAAAGCAGCAACCACCAATATATTTTTCATTTCATAGAATGGTCTTAAGGTATGGATTGTAAAAATAGCTGCAAGTAGAACTACAAAGGGGGCCAATCTTATTTCAAACACTTCTGGAGCTATATATCCCTTACTTCTTACAAGTAATAGCACTAGTGTCACTGTCAAAATCAGCAGTTGAGTGTAAATGGCAGCGAAAAAAATATTTTCTTCGTCAAATGCATCATTTAAATTCCTTAAAGTTTTGCTTTCTTTTTCTTCAAGTATTTTATATTTTTGAATTACTAAATATAATGTTAAAATTATTGATAAAATCATCATTATGAAGAATCCCCTTACCGAAACATCTTCTTCTAAAACAAACCAAAATCGTGAGAAAGTTCCTCCTGTTTCTTCAACAATGAAAGCATGAACAGATGACCATATTCCACCTCTTGTAACAAATGACTCTAAAAGGACTAATATGAAAGTTAACATTGCTAGTAAAGGGCCTAAAATAACATAATCATTCCTTCTTTTAGACATTACAGAAGTATGAAGCAAAGTAGTCATAGATAACCAAGGTAAAAGTCCTGCAGTTTCAACGGGATCCCATGCCCAGTATCCACCCCATCCTAAAGTAACATAGGCCCAATAACCACCTAAGATTAGAGCTAAGCTCATTCCTATCCATGAAGCTCTCCCCCATCTTTTTATGGATTCGTTCCAATTCTTTTCCCCTGTTATCAAGTAGGCCATACCTGCAGCATAGATCAGCACAATCATTCCATATGAAATAAATACTATTGGTGGGTGAATTATCATGAATGGAGATAACAATAAAGGGTTCAATCCGTTACCTTCAAGGGGTACTATTTCATTTGTTCGAAAAGGGTTAATGTAAAGCTGAATTATGGAAAGTGCCAAGATTAGAAAGCAACATACAATAGTTGTAAGTTCTTTTTGCCTATCTTGATGAGAATTAAACCTTCTTTCCATAATCATGAAAAGAGATGCACTCCATGTCCATATCAACAAAGTTCCGTCTCGTCCAGCCCATAAACCAGACAATTTGTAGAAGAGGCTTAAGTTTTCGGCGGAATAATCTGAGACGTATTTGTATTCCAAATTTGTGCTATAGAAAAAGTAAACCAGCATGCTAAGTGAGATTGTCTGAACTCCTAGCAAAGACAGCAATGAGACGTTAAGATATTCGAGATTTTTCCTAGTCTGAAGTATGTAAATCGATGTAATTGCCAGCAGAGGGGCACTATAGATTAACAATTCACCGAAATTCATCTTTTTAATGCAAAATATATGAAACCTAAAGGTATTATTACAGCGTATGTCCAATAATTTCTGAATAAGCCCTCACGAGCATCCTCTGAAGATTCATTGATTTTAACATTTACCTTGAAATAATAAGAATCGCCATTTTTTTCTACTTCCATACCTTCATAATAGCTATATTCACTTGCAGGTATTTTCTCTGTAGAGTTATCTCGTTTTTCTAATTCATATTTGTATCCTGGAAAATCATTTGATTTTACCTGATAATCAAACTGGAACCTACCGTTCTGGCTTTCATTTCGGGTCATTTTTTGAGGTTTGTAACAAGTGTGTGGTTCCTCAAGAGTGCAAACATAAAAAGTAACACTTTCAACATCTTCATCAACGTCAATCCAAGCTGTAAATGTAGTCCCTTCACTTACTTCTTGAGGCGAGTGTGACATTTCGGCAGCCGCAACTGGTATCAACGTGGCGAATAAAATAATTAATATATTTTTCATACTAGATATCTCCTTTCATGTTTATTATTAAGTTTTTTCATCCTTTTTGTTATATCTAATCCAGCCTATTGAGAAACAAGCTATGGAAAAAAGGATAAATAAAGGATACATTGCATCCATCCATATCCCCGTTCTTTCAACACCGCCTACAATAGTTATAATTGCACACAGAAAGCATATACTTCCAAAAATGAAATAAGATTTATAATCCTTCTCAAAATCCATACCGTAATTACATTAAAGGGTTATATTATACTTGACTGTGAAAAAATACAGTAAAGTGTGTTTAGGAGGGACTTTCGACAAAATGCACTTAGGTCATGAGTCTTTGCTTAGGACTGCATTTAGCTTATCAGATGAAATAATTATTGGCTTAACTTCAGACAGAAGAGCGAAAATTAATAGAAGTGAGGAATATATTAATCCTTATTCAGAACGTTTTGAATCATTAAATGATTTTATATCAAATAATTTCAAAGGCAATTATTCTATTGTTGAACTAAATGATAACTGGGGTCCCGGAGTTTTTGATGAAGGCTTAAATGCGATAATTGTATCAGAAGAAACTGAGAAAGTAGCAATAGAGTTGAATGTTAACCGTAAGTTGAAAGGTTTGAAAGAATTAGAAATAGTAGTTATTCCCTTAGTTTTAGCAAAGGATGGGAGAAGAATTAGCAGTACTCGCATTCGTAATAAAGAAATTAATATCGAAGGTAGTAAGGCTTAATTTTATAGGCAGTCTCTAAATGCCACGCCATCTAAATATTTGTTAGAGGTAAATATGGTAGAGGAACTCATTTCAACATTGTCTAAGGAAATTAGAACTAGCATAACTGAAGATACATCAGTTCCAAGAAATGTTAGAACTAATGTAGTAACCGGTCTAGAGACTTATTTATTAAATGAAAAAGATGATCTTGATTTACGAATTTACTCTACAATTTCTGTACTTGAGGAACAAATTAATGACAGTAACATTCCTCAGCATGCTAGAACTAGACTTTTTGAATTTATTAGAGACCTTGAGGAAATAGTTAGTAAGTGGCAAAATAAAGCGTAATATTTCATTAAGTAATATTTTTTGTGAGGGGATACCTATTTATTACCTAACATCAGTCAATAAAATGTGAATGTAAGACAATTTGCTTCGGTTGCCTTGGTATTTTTGTTTCTCGGAACTATTTTATTTTGGAATCCTGTTGTCGCTGAGGAAGTAACTGGACAAGAGAAAGATATCAATCTTTACTTATATAGTGAAAATGGAGTAGGTAAACTTCACACCAGAGAATCTGGAGGGCACGGAGATGCAGAATCCGTCAATATTCCTGTAGGAAGTAGTTATTTTTTTGCACTAAATTTTAGTCTTCAGTCAAATTTAGAATCTAAATCTTACAGGACAGATGTAGGTTTTCACATATACCTTTACGCTAATTCAGCCAATTTCAATACAGGTCATTTGAATATATATGTTAGGGACGGTACCACCATGACTGGAGGTGAATTATTAGCAACTGGAGGTATGGATATTCCTTCAGTATTACAAGGTAACAATGAGGGCCACGTTGATGTATTTTGGGAAGATGATTATGGTCCAACTCATCAGTTTGACATCGAGCATTTCATAGTACTTGAATTAGAAAACGATGGAGATAATGCGATAAATTTAGAATTAGATACAGGTAAGGATGGAGATTCACCTTCAAGGCTTATCACAACCACAAATCCAGTTACAGATATTGAAATAGTTACTGAATCTTATAATTTAGAGACATCAGACCTAGATGATTTAATGTCTTCCGATAACTTTCAGCCAAATCTTCCAGTTGATTTTTCAAAAGTCTTTGTTTCAGCACAAGCGTTGAATGCTTTTGGAACTTATGACATTACAGAATTTAGAGTGACTGTTTTTGATTCGGACGATAATGAATTGTTTGTTGATACTGCAGATATAGATGAACCTGATGATAATAGTGGAACTAATGAGTTCGAGGAACTGGTATGGAATTATAACGATCCTGCAGAGCCTTCTGAAAATCATAATGGTAAGGGAATTTATGCAGTCAGGGTTGCGGCTATAGATCAGCAAGGTAATGAATTTTATGTTGATAAATCTATTCAAATGGATGCATATGGCGTTTACTTGAATACGCCTGAAACTCAACAGAGTGTGGCAGTCGGTGGAGACGTTTCCTACCAGATATTAGTTAGAAATTCAGGCGATGAAAATGATAAATTTACAATCGAACCAAGTGAAACCTCAGATAACTGGGTTGTTAGTCCTCAAAGTTGGACAAGCAATACATTATCTCCAGGGGAAGAACAATCTATTACATTTACAGTATCTGCAGCTGATTCTACAGATATGGTAGGTAAAAATACAATTGTTGTTTTTACAGGCCGTTCGGAGAATTCTGTTACACCAGTTAATTTTGATTTGGAAACAAAAACTTCAGTTGGTGCAGCATATGAAATATCTATGTATTTTGATGATCCAAATTCAGGGCAAGCTGTAACAAGCTTGAGTACTAATGGAGTTGCAGGAGATTGGAATCAGTATCAATTAAGCATAGCAAATCAAGGTCAAGCTACAGACTCAGTTCAATTAATTTCACAGGAAGTACCAGCAGATTGGGAAATTAAATTTGAATATAATGATTTGAATGATGGTACCATAATAGTCTCTGACATTCCAAGGCTCGGTGATGGATACAATGTAGCAAACGTTACAGTTTGGGCCAAACCTGCACAAGGAGGTGACACAGATACAGCCTCAATTAAATTAATAGGAATTTCACAGGGTAATACTACAAAGAGCGATACAGCAACCTTAGTTTTAACACGTTCATTTGGCTTATCCTTGTCATTAGTTCCACAAAGTAGTTCAGGTATATTCATTAACAAGGAAGCAGGGCAGCAATTTGAAGTAGATTTATTACTTGAATCTGCAGTAGAAGGAGACCATACAATTCAGCTTTACATGGGAGATAATTTTCCAGATGGCTGGAGCCATTCCTTTAAGGAAAATGGGGCAACCGTTACCGAAGTTTCAATAAGTGGAGGAGAAAGTAAGTCTTTAGATCTGTTCATTACTGTCGGTAGCCAGGCAGTTTACAAAGAAGATGGGGATGTTTTCGATGCTTATGCCCAGGACATCTCCGATTCCAGTGTGGTAGCAAAAAAGCAGTTAACTGTAATTTTGGCATATAGTGGTGGCTTCGAATTATCGTCCTTAAAATTTAGAGAAACTTTAGCTCCCGAAGGCAGCTATACTTTCCAATTAACTATAGAAAATAAGGCAAATGCTAATGATAAGTTTACGCTTTCAGCAACTTCTGTTCCATCTGGATGGAGAGTCCTTTTCATTAACGGTAATGTTTTTGAGGTGGAAGCAGGAAGGACTTTATCAGTTCCAATAAAGGTTGAAGTTAGTGATGAAGCTAGAGATGGCGATCAGGAAAGTATTACAATTTCAATTTTCAGTGATATCTCTAATCAAGAAAAACAGCAATCGTTTGTAGTAGATGTCGAACAGGGATTTACTGCAAGACTAACTACAGCAATTTCTGATCTATGGTATATTTTTGTTTTCTTTGCTCTAATAATAGTGGTAGGTGCAATTTCGTACAACCAACAAGAGGATGAAGATTGGGATGATGAAGAAGAATACGAATCACCTTCCTCGCCTTCATCACCTCAAAGTCCAGCCCCAGCAGAGACTGAAGCTTCTTCAGATGATGACTGGGATGATTGGGATTAGGCAACCTAATGTCTACAAATCTCAGATTCTTAGGTGGAGCCTCTGAAGTAGGGAGAATCGGTGCAGTTCTGGAAGGAGACAACGGTCGTTTACTGCTAGATTACGGCTTACAGCCCGATGATCCTCCTAAATCGCCACTTCCAGCACCTGAAGTCGATGCATTATTACTTACACATGCTCATTTAGATCATTGCGGGCTTGTGCCGAAGATTGCAAACAGAGGCACTCCAATTGTTTCCACACCAGTAACAGGAGATTTAGCTGAGAGAATGGCTCAAGATACGTTAAGGGTTGCTGAAATAGAGAATTATCCTTTACCTTTCCATAAATCAGCAATTTCGGATTTAGTGCAAAACCATCGTAGTATTCTTCCAGGTAACGTAGAATATAGAGGAGGATTTGAGTTCAATGTTTACAACGCAGGCCACATCCCAGGCGCTGTAATGTATAACTTTCCGCAAGAGGATTTTTTATTTACAGGGGATATTCACACAGTGAACACCCAGCTCACTCGTGCCGCTAAACCTCACCAATGTAAAACATTGGCAATTGAGTCTACATACGGTGGACGTGAGCATCCTGATAGAGTTGATACTGAAAAAGAGTTAATAGACTCTGTAGAAGATGTAGTCAATAGAGGTGGCCAAGTTGTGCTTCCTTCTTTTGGTTTAGGTCGCTCTCAAGAGCTATTGATGCTTGTTGAAAAGCTAGGTGTGGAGGTTTGGCTTGACGGCATGGGTAGAGATATAGCCAGAATTTTACAAAAATATCCCGGTTCAATTAGAGATTTTGGAGGAATGAACAAAGCTTTCAGAAATACTAATTTTGTCAGATATGCAAGGCAAAGAAAGGCAGCCATGAAAGGAGACGTCATAGTAACAACTTCAGGGATGCTAAATGGCGGCCCTGTTTTGCATTACTTGTCAGAAATACGTAAAGATTCTTCATCAGCCGTATTTTTGACCGGTTTTCAAGTCCCTGGAACAAATGGCCATTTATTGAAAGAAACTGGAAAATTAAGATTAGAAAGGGGCGATACTTCTCCTCCTATGGATATTAATTGCCAGTTAAAATCTTTTGATCTTAGTGGCCATGCAGGTCATAGCCAAATAGTTGATTTTATTAATAAATGTAATCCTGAAAAAGTCATACTTTATCACGGAGATAATAGAGAAGCCTTTAGCGAAGATTTGAAAGATTATGAGCTAATTTTACCCTTAGAAAACGAAACTATAGAAATAAATTAAGCATCTTCCATTTTGTTGTCAGGACCTATGAACATCCGAATAATTCCTAATAGCAGGAAGAATATTAGAGAAGTGAAAACAATGCCATAAGGTCCTTGTAATTCTATTGAATCTTGTATTTGTCCATCGCTTGTAGATAGATATTTGTTGATGTTTATTACAATCTCTGCAATAATAAATGTGATAAATAGTATAACTGCAAGATTAACTAAGTAACTAACAAATAAAGTTCTTAGTGTTTTTGAAACACTCTTTCTTTGGGCCTTACTTAATAGAGAGATATCTAAACCAGCAGGTTTGAATTGTTCGGCATAATTTTCATATTTTATTGCAGCATACGATAGTTCGATGTAAATCACAAATCCTAACCCGATGAAAATTCCACTTGAAAGATATTCGCTCCAGCTTTTTTCGTCTTGTTTCGTATCATAACCACAAAAGGCTTCGTCAAAATTTTCAAGACATAAATTAGGAGTATATAGAAATCCAATAATAATTGCCAATGCTATGGATGCTCCAATTGCCCACCCCTTTCTTTTCCATATTCCGTAAGCTCCTAAAAATGGCATAGAACCAAATATGACGTTAGTTAGCCTTACCGAAACATCATCTATTCTGTCATTTGTACCTTCAACATTATCATACACCAATTTTACCGGTTTCCATCTCCATTGAGTCGCATTAGTTTCACTGTTTTCAACATCTGTGTTTGTGGGAATTACATATTCCCCTTGTTGTACATCTATAGCTGGGTCTGCAATGTAGCCTCCAAGGCTTCCAGCAATTATTAGGAATAAAAAGAATTTGTATCTTCCTTTGAATATAGTAAAAATGTAAAAAAGGAAACCAGCTGCAAATCCCCACGGGACAAATACCTCTGGATTTGGATCAAATCCTTTTAATGAATCTCCAAGATATTTAGTTAGAAGGGAGTCTTTTGGATTATGGTAAACGTAAAATTCACTGATTACATAGATAAGAGATAAGCTAGAAATTATCTTAATTGCAAATATTATAGGATATTCTCCGAAGAAGTCCTTGTAATTTATAATTTTATCTATTTTTGGAATTCTTGATGCTTTTATTTCAGTAGCCCCTTCTTCCATTTAGATCTCCTGAAGAGCAGTATTCACATTGTCACCATATTTCCAATCGCCTACTTGGAGACCAAAGCTTCTGAGTTCAGAAATCATATTGTCTCTTTCAATTTTTGCAATAAGTAATGGTTCCATAGGAATTCTTTTCATTTTTTCTTCGAAGTCCAAGCTTGATGGTGAAATAGTTGTTATTGTAAATCCTCTGCTGATTGTGCTTGTAAAAGCCTCAGAAATAGTATGGTCATCATCTAATGAACTAAAGAGTATAATTGGGGAACCACTTGGAAGATGAGGTAGTAAGTCTTTCATTACGATCTCTAGTTTTAAGTTTCCTTGAGGTTTAGCACTAGATAGTCCTGTAAGAATTTTGAAAAGGTGATGCTCCCCTCTGTCCAAATCTATTCTATCAATCGTGTCACCGTATACCATTAAAGCTACATTATTTCTTTCATCTAGAAGTTGCTTAGCATACGTGGCAGCAGCCCTACAAGACATTTCCAGAGGTGTATCCCTTCCACCCCCTACAGCAGATACCTCTCTTGCATCTACTAGTAAAATAACATCCATTACATCTTCACGGACAGTTTCATTGACCATCATTTTGCCTTTTTTAGCTAAAGCTTTCCAATTTACAGATCTAAGTGAATCTCCAGGAACAAATTCTCTCAATGAATAAAACTCAGTACCAGTACCAATCACGTTCAAAGGCATGGCTCCAGAAAGTAATTTAGGTGCTCGAGATGTAATGACTTGCTCTTCTAGGACTTCAATTTGTGGAAATACTGAAAAGCTGTGAATTGATTCTTCTATTCGTTCGTTATAAAATAAATCAAATGCATCTTTAACACGCATTTTAACGGGTCCTAGGTGATAGTGTCCTCTTAGTGGTAATTTTAAGGAATATTCAAATGAAACCTCTTGCCAAGGTTTCATGTAAAGTAAAGTGTAATTTGAGCCTTTGATTATTCTAGCTTGAGGTGGTAAACTATCGTATATTTCCACGAATCCAATTCCTAAACCTGTATTTTTGATTATGAATTTTACAGACATTGTTCCATCCTCAAAAATATTATCTGAGGTTGTTTCTCTTCTAATTTTAACATTAGGCATCCATACATCTAAGAAACTAGATATGACTACAAATGTCAGCATAACTAATCCTGCACTTATGAAAAGATAATTCAATCTAATCAAACCTGCTAGTGTTAAGAAAATAGCACCGCCTGCGACAGCTGCAGCCTTCTTACTCCACATTTAGTCTTCTAGTTGTCCTTGAGTTGTTGGTACTTCGACTTGTTCAAGAATTTCGGATACAATTTCTTCAGTTTTGACGCCCTTAATTCTTGGTTCAGGTTTTAGAATGATACGGTGTCTTAGGGTGTAGATACTTAGTCTCTTTATATCATCAGGTATTACGTAATCTCTTCCACTTAGAACCGCTAATGCCCTAGAAAGTTTGAATAGAGATTGTGCACCTCTAGGAGAAGAACCTACTTTTACACGCGGATCTTCACGTGTACGATAGATAATTTCAACAATATACTCTATAATTGAATCGTCGATTCTTACTTTTTCGAGACTTAATTGCATTTCACGAAGCTTTTCAGGAGTGGTAATTGCTTGAAGCGTATGATCGTCTCTTCCTCTTTGTTTTCTCTTTACGAGAATAGCCCTTTCGATTGGTCTTCCAGGATACCCCATCGATAATTTCATCATAAAACGGTCCAACTGAGCATCAGGTAAAGGATAGGTACCCTCAGACTCAATCGGATTTTGTGTTGCTAATGTCACAAAAGGCTCGGGTAAAATATGCGTTTCACCTTCAATAGTAACTTGATGTTCTTGCATTGCTTCTAACAATGCGGCCTGTGTTTTTGGTGGAGCTCTGTTTATTTCATCAGCTAGCAGTAAATTACAAAATAAAGGTCCTTTTCTAAATTCAAATTTTTGATCTTTTTGGTTCCATATGTAAATTCCAGTAATATCAGCAGGTAGTAAATCAGGTGTAAATTGTACACGTTTAAAGTTGATACCTAATGCCTGTGCAAATGTATTCGCCAATAGCGTTTTTGCCAGTCCTGGATTATCTTCAAAGAGAATATTCCCTCCAGCAAGTATTCCTACAGCAGTCAAGTCAAGTATAGGTCTTTTACCCATAACAACTTGCTCAGCTTCAGCTAAAACAGCTTGCATTAGATCGTGTGTTTCTTGTAATGAAGGATCCATCATGTAGGTTTGTAAACCTTCATTCTGATCTTCAGTCCCAACTTCTGGAGTCGGTTCTTGCTCTTCTTCTTTTTTTTTATTTCCAAATAGGCCCATTATTTTTTCCATCCTTTTATTGCTTCTTTAACCTCTTTCAAGGTCATACTTCTATCGTCATTTATCATGAATTTAACTAATAGAGGATCATGTAATAACTCTTCAATCTTTGTTTGTGATAACATTCCAAATTCTTCTCTCGTGTATCCATTTTCAATTCTTACTTTTTCTATGAATATTTCTTTAATTGTTTCAGGGTGAGTGTAATGTGCATGAGGGACTCTAAATCTTGACAATCTTCCCTCGTATATATTGAATAGATGTCTCCAAGGTTTTGGATTTTCTACTCTCATCATCACTAGCTGTAAAATTAAGATAATGGATCCTAAGAAAAGAATTCCTAGCGTTTCACTATTACTAACATATCCTAGAATTCCAAATAGTTGAACATAAACAAGTGAAAGAATGTCAGATTGTATATGACGACTTTCGTCAAATATAACGGTGTGTTTTTCTCCATTTGTTACATAGTTTACCATTGCTAATATGAATTCACGATTATCTAGT
>MIZB01000042.1_pt1 | contig 16478 bp, 14 predicted proteins | sample 888171 | NCBI WGS metagenome assembly MIZB01 (sample SAMN05440186, study PRJNA335308) | marine metagenome | isolation source: marine water
AGGCCCCAAATCCACCCCGGGTGCAGCAATGTCAACTGACGCGAGAAGGTCGACATAACTGTGCCCACTTTTATTTTGGGCAAATGTTATTCTGTTTATTGCTATTTATATCGAACGGGTAGTCAGTTAGTAATTTTTAATGTTTTGAGATGTGTATATCATACAATCTCAAACATCTTTTACAGGTAACTTCGTCTCTTTTTGTGGATTTGATCATTACAAACTCTTGTTCAGTAGTTCTATGTCCACACAGAGTAACAAAATTTAATTCGGCAGAAGGTAGATGTCTTTTTCTCATAATAATGGGTTGGCATACTAGATAGCTACAGGACGCAGCAGCTACCTAGTAGTGCCTAAAAACTAGGCCTTTCTTCGAAAAGTTAGGCTTTAGCTTTCGGAAGGTGTGTATTAGCTTCAAGATCGATACTAGTCTTCTCCAAATGAGACTGGTAAAGATTCAAGCATCTTTTACAAGTGACATCCTTGTCTGCAAAGAGTTTCATTCTCCTGAACTCTTGCTCGGTGGCACTATGTCCACAAAGTGTTTGTTTGTGCTCTTTAAAAGATACCATGTGTCTTCTTCTCATATCATAAACATAATTTTATTAGTATATAAGGAATCTATTTTAGTGCCTAAAAAAGTGAGCACGAATCTATGTTGTTAGGCACTATCTAGTGACAAAAGAGACTCCCGTGCAATACCTTTATTACTGTTAGTTCCACATAATAAATATGTCTGAAGTTGATGTAAAAGCATTTGCAACAGAAGGAAATCGAGATTTGCACATATTGTACGGCTCACAGAGCGGTAACTCTGAAGGGTTAGCTGAGAAATGGCAGAAAGAAGCTAAACGATATGGATTGAATCCTACGGTTCATGATATGGATGGATTTGATATCAACTCAATGTCAAATATGTCTCGCGTTATGATTGTTTGTTCGACATGGGGTGAAGGAGAAATGCCCGATAATGCAGAAGAATTATATGAGTCTGCAGTTGGAGTCGGTAAAATCTTGTCTAACACTCATTTCTCAATTTGCGCACTTGGAGATACTGGTTACGATTTATTTTGTCAATCTGGGAAAGATTGGGACAAAACTTTGGAAGACATGGGTGGTTCTAGAATTTATGACAGAGTTGACTGTGATGTAGACTTTGAAGATCCTGCAGAACAATGGATGAAAGGGACAATGTCAAAACTCGCTTCAGTTGATGATAGTGGAGCATTTCAAGCAGACATGGTTGACAATATGATTGCATATTCATCAGGTAATGAGATAGAAGCAGATCCAGAACCTGTAGCTGGTGAAGGCATTCCTCAAATTGCATCAATGGGAATACCTCAAGCAGCAATGTCAAATGTAGTCCACAGGCCTCATCAATATACTGGATACAAGCAAAATTCATATTGTGTAAAATGTGGCAAATATTGTTTCCATTGGCATGGTGCATCTCCAAGCAATCCCGAATTATATCCAGATTATGAATGTAAGGACTGTGGCTACGTTAGGAAAATGAAGATAGCTTGATAGACAATAAATATATTCAAGAAAGAAGAGAGTTCTTTTCTGTACTTTTTGTAATTACAGTTATTTTCGTAATATATGCCTTAATGTATATTTTGAATGATTCTAGTTGGTCTAATACTAGCGCATCAGGGTATTGTGAAATGGTTCGAGAATCGTGGATTCGTGAACCTACAAACACAATTTCTAATTTAGCATTTGTTTTTGTTGGAATGTATATTCTCTGGTTAGCTCAATATGATCCATTAGATGGGAAACCCTCTCTTTCGAATAGAAGCTGGTTTCTTACAATGTATGCAATTTCCTGTGTAGCAGTAGGCATGGGTAGTTTTGCTATGCATGGGTTTAACACAGGATGGGGAGGTTGGTTAGATGTTACTGGAATGATAATGTATATTTCAATGCCAGTTTTCTATAATTTCTCTAGATTTCTTAGATGGACTGAGACTGAGTTCATTTCTTATTATTTAATTTCCAATGCTATTTTTGCAATTCTATTGTGGCAATACAGTCTTCTTACTTTCCTTTGGGGAGCTTTGATTGGTATTTGGTTATCTCAAGAATTGGCACTCAAATATCAGAAACAGCCTCATATAATTTTCTTAGTTCCTACTTCAATAATTATGTTTTTATATCTTTACACTTCCCCAGGAAAGACGCCTATTGACTTTGTTATTAATGAGATTGAAGGAGTTTTACTTTGGGCTGCACTGGCTTATTTCTTGTATAGAATTGAAGATATTAAGCTAGAAAGAACTCATACGCCTTATTTCTGGGCTGGTTTTGCAGCATATGGCCTTGCTACAGTTATTTGGCAGCCAAGTAAAACAGATGGTGTTCTATGTGATCCAGATTCCTTGATTCAAGGACACGCAATATGGCATCTTCTTGGAGCTGTAGCAATGTGGTGTTTCTACAAGTATTTCAGAACTGAAGTAGACAGTTATTGAGCTTCGTAAGTGATAATCCACATACGCAATTTTATTTCTGGTAAGTAGCCATCAGGATCGTTTACACTTGGATTATATTCTTCACCTTGGTATAATCCTCTATAACTCAATTCATTAATACCTAAATTTGATTCACTAGTGATATCAATTCGATTATATTCAACATCTTGTCCAGGACACCATCCTGCTCTTCCGTATACCCATGTTCCGTACTGATTAGCTGAGACTCCCTCATTAACGCGATCATAGCACCCATATGGAGTTCCTCCATTCGGATGTTCAAGAAGTCCTAATGTATCTCCATTTACCGTAAATTCATGCTGATGATTACAAAATTCAGCACAGTTTTCGTCAGTACTACTATGGCCATGGCCAGTAAAGAACGTTACAATCTCAACCCTCTCAGTATTTTCAGAGACATTATATTCAAATGGATTTTCACTTCCAAAAATATCATTATATTCTAAATTAAATTTTCTTGTTGCTCCAGCTAAATATTCAGCACCTACTGGTGTATAATCTTTATTTTCATTCCAGAAAAATAATTTTACAGTAAGGCCGTATGCATTTGGTTGCCAATAATTAAATTCATTGATATCTTCATTTTTGAGAACGCCTAACATTGGACTAACATCGGATATGTATCTTCCCTCTCGATTGTATGCCGTGATATATCTTCCAATTTCGGCCTTCCAAACTCTATTCCATTTACCTTCACATCTAGCAGATGTATCTTCATCACCTGCATCCCACCGGTGTCCAGCACTTTCACATAGCTCTTGAGTAGCATACTGAGCTAATACTTCACCAACACATTCTTCATAGATTGTAAATTCAGATAAAGAACATTTAGAACTATAAGCATTCAGATATCCTATGAAATCCCATTCATTACATCCTTTGTGATCTTGACAAGCTTCGTAAGTATAAACAGCAAACGAATCAAATTGTTCTAAATTATCGGGCATTTCCACATTACGTATACTTGTACCTCCGCCCCATCCGCCTCCATGAGTATTTGATTCACCTTCATTCCATTCAAAAATAGTCACAGATTCCCCTTTGATACAGTTCTGAGGGGCGAAATTTCTTTCATGGCATGGAGTACTGGTGTGATATTCCATCGCAGCCAATTCTCTCTCTAAACCGAATTCAAAATTTAGATAAACAGGTTCATTTGCAATAAAGTGAAACCGGTACCAACTAAAATTCTGATTAAAATTTAAGTCCCAGAAACTTCCTACTTCTTGCCAGCGTTGTAATCTATCAATACAAAACCATGCAGGCGATTCTTTTTCTTCAATGAAATCAGCAATACTACCCTCTAGGAAATTAGCGTCCATTGCAATGTAATGAACTCTATCACTCCAATGTTCTCTGTCTTCCTCACTCATACTTGCTAGGGCAGCATTAACTCTCCCAGACATGTAGCTGACATCCCCCATCCATCCACCATCACGATAGGATCCAAAGAAGTAATGAACATTATCAGGTGACTTTTCAAACATTAAACTTAGTTCAGTTGCTTGGCCAACAGGGTTTGCAGAATTCCAGGTTATTACACTATCAGGATTTAGAGGATTATAAATTACAAAAACATAGTTGTTTTTCCCATTCCACTTATCCTTAAATTCCCAATTATTGGTAAAATTTAGATTTTCATCAATTGGTTGCGGAACAGTAAAATCATCTACAGTACCCATGTAGGAAGTAGAGAATGGCCCATTGTTCCAAGGTATTGGTTTTTCAAAGTATGAACACCCATTATCATCTACTTCTTCCCCGTAAAGGAAAGGACCATCAGGACATTGATCGCCATCAGAACACAGGCCATCGCCATCAGAGTCTCCAGTAGAATCGTTTCCCCAGCAAATATCCATTGAATCTACAATTCCATCTCCGTCAGTATCTCTTTGAGATGCCGAGCAGCCTTCTTCATTTGGAATTTCGTTTATAGGAGTTTCATCACAGTTATCATACCGATCTTCTATTCCATCATTGTCGTCATCATCATCTTCTGTATTGTCTTTACAACCATCAGCATCCCAATCATCAGATCCTCCAGCTTCCCAATCAGGAGTGCCTCTTGGACATTGGTCGACAGAATTATTCATCCCATCATTATCCATATCTGTATCAATTCCATCAGGTAGTCCATCTTTATCGTAATCTAACGGCTTCGATGAAGGACTTCTCGGATTTGTTCCAAGACTTAATTCTAGTGTATTATTGTAGCCATCTCCATCAATATCGTCGTCAAGTACTAAAGAAGTATTACAATCATCCTTTATTGAATCGGGTTTCCCGTCACCATCCATATCTTTTGTTGCACATTCATCATATGGAAATTCATCACTATTATCTCCGAAACCGTCAGAGTCAGAGTCTTTCCATTCGTTAGGGTCATTTGGAAAATCATCATAATTATCATCGTATCCATCATTATCAGAATCTAAATTGGAAGAACCTGTGTTCTGATTTCCAGAATCATCAACTGAATTGTCATAATTATAGTTATTAGAATTGTTATTATTATTTGATTCATTGACCTCTTCTTCGAGGCAACCACTTGTTGAAATAATAGAAAATAGAAATAGAAAAATCATCATAACAGAGGTACTTTTCTTTTTCATCATTTGCATTAATATTCAGCTTGCAAATAAACTTTGTCACCCATCAAATCACATATTTAGTGGTGTTTACTATCACTAATCAATGTCTGCACAAACTGCAAGAAAAGTAGCCTTAGCGTACTGGGGATTTTCCAAAAAAGCTAGTTCTAGAGCAAAAGCTGGCGTCGATATAGATATAGTAAAGGGAAATAATTCAATAGAGTTAACTGAGCAAATTCCTTCTATTCAGAAATTTGCAAAGAGTGTGGATAAATCATGGGATGATTTTACAGGATATATCGGAAAATATGGTAGGATTCCCTTTGAAGCGTTAGTAGATATTGCAGCAAAGGCTAAGAGTAGTAATGAAAATATAGGTAAATCAGATTTAGAAGAAGTTGAAAAATGGTCTAAATTATTAATCGATGCAAATTCAAATTATTTTATTGCACGTGCAAAACATAAAGGAACGTTGTTACAAGTACTAATAAATACAAAAAATTAGTTCAAACTTTATAATTCACACTATATTGTTAGATATAATGAAAATTTACACTAGAGCTGGAGATGAAGGCCAAACAGGTTTACTTCATGGAGAAAGAGTGGCAAAAAATTCCGTTCTTCCAGAAGCGTATGGAACTGTGGATGAAGCTCAAGCAATTTTGGGACTAGTTCGAACTGAATGTGACAATAACAAAGATTTGGAAGACAAGATAATTCATATTGAGAGAGATCTTTATGTTTTGATGGCTGAATTAGCTACAAATCCTGAGAATCATGGCAAATTAGTGCCTGGAAAAAGTAAAGTAAATGATGAGATGATTAAATTTTTAGAGGATTTTATTGATGAAATAACGTCAAGTTTTGAACTTCCAAAAGAATTTGTTCTTCCAGGTCAAAACCGTATTTCAGCTCTACTAGATGTTTCAAGAACAATTGTGAGAAGGGCTGAAAGAAGAGCCATAGCTTGCAATATCGAAGAATCATTAGCTGTAGCTTATCTTAATCGTTTATCAGATTTACTTTGGGCTATGGCACGCTGGCAAGAAGGCGAATCAATAACTTCACGTTCAGTATAAAATGAAAATTCCAGATCACCTACGTCCGCCACTTTTAGAACAACTCGAAGATCAGGCTACGTCTGAGGATTGTTTAGTTTTGAGAGGTTCAGCATTGGGTCATGCACTTCTTGGAGATAATGATAAGAGGAATTTTTTTATTGAAAAATTTATAAAATCAGCAGAGCCTCCTTTAGAAGGTACTCAGTTAGCTAGAGAATTGCAGGCAAGAGGTGTGGGCAATATTCTTTTAGAGAAAAATGCAGAGGATTATTTGTCTAGGGCTAAAGAGTTGTTTGAAAATGAGCTTGAGGAAGCATTGCCTAATTTACCAGAAGATATCGCGATAGATGTGGCTACAGAACCTCTAAAGCAAGCTAGACAAGCTAGAAGCGGTTTGATGGAAAATGCTTTTTTAAGGAAGGAATGGAAACTTTGTATTAGTGAAGCTGAACATGGACGTTCTATAATTCCAGATTATTTATTATATCAACCACACAGAGAAGGCTATCCAATAGAATTCGTAGCCAAAGGAATGGATGCTAATGATAAAGATTTAATTTCTAAGGGTTTTGAAATGCAGGAAGAATTTCTGCAATATGTTATAGATGTAGGCTATCTGAAGCCTTGGGAAGAGGCATATTTTGTCTCACATTCATTGTCAGTTATTACTAGAACTCTTGTTTCAGAATTATAAACCGCTTCTTTATATACTGTTGTAATGGCTCTAAGTATCCGAGGTATTACAATGTCTCAAACTAGAAAATCAATAAGCAAGCAAATTTTAGCATGGACTGCAGTTTTCGCTCTTGTGCTAAGTATACTACCATACTCTGTGGCAGATTCCAGTTCAAATGAATATTTTGAATCATGGAGTTATCAACTGTCTGACACAGATGGCGATGGAGATAATGATACGATAATGTTCACATTCGATGTAGATACGAATGTAACTGATTCTGTAGAAGTAGAAGTTTCCATGAATGTTATAGATGATAATGGTAATTATGTGGGTTATGAAAGTGAGGATTACGAAATATATTGGACAGACAATGATACTTTTGAAATGGAATGGTTTGTTGATGATTGTGATGATTATGATGATGAGGAGTGTGAAGGACCATATGAGTTTGAGTTTCAACTTTATGAGATTGTTGACGGCAGTTGGTACTGGGAAGATAATTTTACAGAATCAAATATTTGGTTATATGAAACAACAATAATTCCAGAAGGAGTCATGCAAATTGAGAATGCAGTCCTTGCAGATGATATCGATGGATACCACAATGATATTCTTTTCTTAGCCCACATGGAAGATTATGAACTTTCAAATGTAACTATTCAACTTGAAAGAAAAGTAGGAATACAGTGGGTTGACGTCGGCGATGAAGATACAAATGAAGATGGCGAAGCAAGTTTCAAAAATATGTCTAGCGGAGAATATAGATGGTCTGGAACATACGATGGAGAAACGATAGATGCGTTGAGTCACACATTTGTTTTTTATGGTCCAAATTCAGATGAAAACATAGGTCATATTGCAATCATGGATGACGCGGATGGTGATGATGATTATGACGATTTTGCATTTGCTAGGATATATGGTAACTCTAGTGAATCATATTTCAATGATGGAGTTTATGTAGAGTTACTCTACGAAAGTAACAACACAGTATATGCAGAAAAAGGAGGCGACGGTAGTGAGGAGGTTCTTATGTTCAACGATGTACCTGAAGGAAACTACACTTTCAGTATGTACAATGGAAGTTCAAGCGGAGATCTTTTACAATCAGGCTGGATGCATTCATACGGAAGTTTGAATACAAATTATGGAGAATATTTTGAATCTTGGAGCAATCATACTACAGATACCAACGGAGATGGAATAGCTAACAATATTTTTGTAAAATATAATCCAGATACCGAATGTAATTGTACGGTAGATGTCATGGTTTCATACAATATTTATGATGCAGATACAGGTATGTATGTGGATTATGGAAGCGAAGATCATGAAATTAATGGCACAGAAGTAGACGAATTTGAAACCAATGTCTTCTATGCACCTAGGGATTCAAATTATACTTTTGAATTTTATCTGTATGATATAAGTGGAGACAATTGGGATTATGAAGACAATTTCACTTTCACAGTATATTTAGAATGTGACAGTACCAATGTTACTTGTGATTCAGAGGAATACTTTGAGTCTTGGAGTTATCACACTAACGATACTAATGGAAATGGCATAGCTAACAATTTGTATGTTGAATACAATCCAGATACAGATTGTAACTGTTCAGTTGATATTACAGTAACCTACAATGCAATAAGTGAAAATGGAGATTATATATATGGTGATTATTACGACCACAACATAACAGGAACTGAAGTAGATAATTTCACAACAGATAATTTTTATCCTTCTGAAGACGCAAATTATACTTTCTACTTTACATTATACGACAATAACTGGAATTTCGAAGATGAATTCAATTTTACAGTTTATTTAGAATGTGACACTGAGGATGAGAACTCAAACTGTGACTACGATGAGTGGTTTGAAGATTGGGATTATGTAACAGAAGATACTGATGATGACAATCTTGATGATACTATAATAATTGATTTCGATCCAAATACAGAATGCGACTGTGAAATGGATGTTTTCGTTTATGTAGATATTTATCAAAATTCATCAGGTAATTACGTAGATTTTGAGAATGAAGAGTTTACAATAAACAGAACTGATCAAGTTTATTTTGATATGGATTGGACTTCTCCTAACAGTACATCTTATGATTTCTATGTCTATATTTATGATGATGAATGGAATTTTGAAGACTCATTTTGGATTAGAAATGTTTACTTGTATCAAACCAGTGGCGCAGGAGGTCCTGGCGATGACGATGAATATTTCGATAGGTTAGATCACTACACTTCTGACACAGATAGCGATGGATATGAGGACACGGTTGAGTTTGAATATGATCCCGATACTACTTGTGATTGCTACCTTAATGTAACAACAGTATTTGAGTTCTATGACAATCAAACTGGTGATATGGTAGATTCATTTGAGGTTGAAGAGGAGATTTATGGAGATGATAACGATTATTTTTACAATTACTGGTCTCCTTCTTACAACGGAACTTTTGATATAATTGTTGAACTTTATGACCAAGATGGGAATTTAGAAGATTTGGAACAGTTTAATGATATTTCGTTACACGTTCGCTCACAGAATAATAATGAAGACTATTATTTTTCAGATTGGGATCATTATGTAGAAGATTCAGAGGTAATATTCATAGGATATGACCCAGATACAACTTGTAATTGTTACGAAGAAGTTAGGGTTGAAATTGAAGTTTATGACTCTCAGAGTAATGATTTTGTAGATTACATAGAAGACTACCATGAGATATACAACGACGATAGCGATTGGTTCGAGCAAGAATGGTCTGCACCATATAATGGTTCATTTGATTTCTATGGTTATTTGTTCTTTGATGACAGTCTAGAAGATAGTTTCTTCATTGATTCGATTTATCTTAATGAAAGTCACAATGAAGGTAGTCATTCGAACAATGGTATTGCACACGTAGCTTACATTATTTCTTTAGATGAGGACGATTATGTCAACGATTTCATTGGAATGGTTAATTCAGGAGATGAAGTATTCTTCGAGATATCACATGAAGATAATGTTGTAGAATCAGGTTACTCCAATGACGGAATGTGGTTTGCTCAAGATCTACAAGAGGGTTGGTATGATTTCCAGATTATTGACGATCATGAAGAAGACTATGCGATGCACTTTCAATCTGGTTCGTTTTACTCGTATGGAAATAATTCACACAACTCATCAGATATCGTTAACGTTGGAATTGGCGTAGGAATAGATGAAGATTATGAGGATGACCTTGATCTAGAGTGTGACGCAGGTCCTTGTGACGATGTAGGTATCATTGCCTACATAGGAGATATTGAAGATGGAGGAGTTGAAGATATTAATTTCGATATTTTCCAGTGGAATAGTGAAGAAGAGTACTGGGAATATTATGTTACTCTAACTACAAATGAGAGTGGTACGGACATACACCATGACACTCCATGTGGAGAATATATGTGGATGTCAGAGTTAAACGGTAACGAAGCCGCAGGTAGATTCGACGTATATGCTAATTGTAATTCAGAAGAAGAACATGCATGGTTTGAGATGGTTGATGTTTATGCGATGGATTTAGACGGCAATAATCTTGTCGACAGCATAAATTTCAATTATCACATAATGTCAGATTGCGATTGTGATATGTACATGTTACTAATTACTGATATTTACAATGAATCGGGCTACATGGTCGATACTTTCGAAGAGTTCTTCTGGGTTGTAGAAAATGATATGACTTCATTCAATTTCACTTGGTCTAACTATCATGAAGAAGGCAATTATACTTTTGATAGTATCCTAGAATACTTGGTTGATGGAGATACAAATGGAGAAATCATTATGCAAGACGCTTACTGGACAGATTCCTACATGCACACCTATGATGAATCAACTTGGTGGTACGTTGAAGAGGTGTCTGGCAGAGATAATGTATATGAAGGCCAAAACATTCAATTAGAAGCAATAGTAGCAAACGCTCCATCTGATCTAGTAGTTATTTGGGATATGGGCGACGGTAGTTCTTATCAGAATACTTTCAATTTAGTTCATACTTACGCAGATAGTGGAGATTACGATATTACTATTGAGACACACAGCGGCAATTATTCAACATATGATATTTTCGAAATTAAAGTAAAGAATATGGCACCTAGAATTTTGAATATTATGATGGATGAAATCGTCAATGAAGGTGATGAAGTATCTTTCAATGTTCAATATGAAGATGTTTCAGGCGATATGGACAATATTTCAGTATCATGGATATTCCCAAGCGCACAACTCAATGGTAATTTTGCTCAATACACATTTGCTGACGATGGCGAGTTCTTGATTTTAGTGGAAATTAGAGATGATAATGGAGGAGTAACAACCGAACAAAGAATGGTTACAGTTCAAAATGTAGCCCCTATTTTCACGGAATTTATATTGCCTTCACAAGGTGAAGAAGGCATCTCTATGGATTTCTCAGTTAAGGCAACTGACCCTGGGGATGATACAATAACTTACACTTTTGACTTTGGAGATGGAACTGCACAGTTACTTACACAGACAGGTAATGCAAGCCATAAATTCGCGTCAGGGGACTCTTTCGAGATTATAATTTGTGCAAAGGATGAAGATGGTGGAGAGACTTGCAGAACTGAAGTCATTCCAGTAGCTTTACTTGAGGAAATCGAAGATAGTGGATTACCTGGGTTTGGTTTCTTAGGAGTAATATCAGCTCTTGGAGCTATAACACTTCTAAGACGTAGAACACACTAAGTAGTTTAACTACGTTCGGAAATGTGGAACCATGATTCCACGGCTTCCATCCGATTGTGAAGGGGTTGACAAACTCTTAGCTGGAGGAATTGAACAAGGTACGGTCTCTCTTGTGTATGGGGAAGCTGGAACCGGTAAGACAAGTTTAGCACTACAACTCTCACGAGAGGCAATCAAAGCTTATCCAGATCATGTTGTTTTATTTGTAGATACAGAGGGATTATCCTTAGAAAGAATGTCTCAAATCTTTGGAGACTGCGACGCTTCTAAATTACTAATGATTCGCCCTTCAAGTTTAACAGATTTGCATCAAACATTGACTAAAAAATTAGAAAAGCATCCTAAAATCTCGTTAATCGTAGTTGATACAATCAATGCTTATGTTCGATTGTCTTATCTAAAGAATAGAGAGCTTTCTTCTCGCCAGTTTCTTGAGATGACTTCTATTCTTCAACCGTTAGCAGAGAAAGGCGATTACCCTGTACTAATTTCAGCACAAGTGTTTGAAAAAGACGGAGAGATAGGGCCTTATTTTGGCAAATCATTAATGCATCTTTCTAAAACAATAATTCATTTGGAAAAGACAAAAAGAGCTGGCTTCAGGCAAATTAGATTGAAAAAGCATAGATCACTTCCGGAAGAGTTAGTGGAAAGTTTTGTTTTAACAAATAATGGGTTAGAGTAAACTCAACTCTTTAATTCTCCCATCATTCTATCAATTTATGTCAGATTATGAGAATTTCATAGGCCGTGTCAAAGAATTGAGTATAATTGGTAGCCTTACTGGAATAATGGGCTGGGATCAGGAGACTATGATGCCACCTAAGGGAGGAAAATTACGTTCAGAAACAATGGCTTTTCTATCTAGTCAAGCGCACTCTAGAATAACCGATCCAGAGATGGGAAAACTTATTTCATCTTTAGAATCCCAAGATTTAACTGAAGAGCAGGCAGCTAATGTTCGTGAAGTCAAACAATCTTATGATAAAGCGACTAAGCTTCCAGCAGATTTAGTTGAGGAAAAGGCAAGACACAAATCAAATTCATTAAGAGTGTGGCAGGAAGCTAGATCAGAAGATGATTTTGGAAAGTTTCTCCCATATCTTGAAAAATCTGTTGAGTTAACACGTAAAACAGCTGAGCATTATGGTTATGACGATAATATTTACGATGCTTTGTTAGATATTTATGAATCTGGAATGACCGTTAAACAATTAGATCCTTTATTTTCAGGTTTACGAGATGCCATTGTACCTTTAGTAAAAGCCGTAGGCGAAAGTCCGAATCAACCAGATACAAGTTTTTTGGATATTGGGCAATTCCCAGAAGAACAGCAGAGAGAATTTTCATTGAAAGTAGCAGAAGGAATAGGTTTTGATTTTGAAGCTGGAAGAATGGATACTTCAACTCATCCATTTTGTTCAGGGGCAGGCCCAAATGACGTTCGTTTTACCACAAGATATGACGAAGAATTCCCATTTGGTTGTCTTTATGGAGTAATGCATGAAACCGGACATGGAACCTACGAACAAGGCTTGTTAGAGGAGCACGAAGGTACGCCAATGGGTCAAGCTGTTTCTCTTGGAGTTCATGAGTCACAATCAAGAATGTGGGAAAATATGGTTGGACGTAGTAGAGAATTTTGGCAATATTATTTAGAAGATTTCAAGAAATGCTTTCCACATTTACCAAGTGATTTAGATGTAGATACGATTCATAGAGCTGTAAATACAGTCAAACCGTCACTCATAAGAGTAGAATCAGATGAAGCAACATACAACCTTCACATAATGGTTAGATATGAAATTGAAAAACAATTAGTAAATGGCAATATTAATGTTTCAGATTTACCTGACTTTTGGAATTCCAAGATGGAAGAATATTTGGGAGTAACTCCTCCAAATAATACAAAAGGAGTACTTCAGGACATACATTGGTCTATGGGTGCAATCGGCTATTTCCCAACATATACTCTCGGTAATTTGTATGCAGCACAACTCTACGATGCAGCACTTGCGGACGATCCAAGTATTCCTAGCAAAATAGCTAAGGGAGAATTTAGAGTATTATTAGATTGGATGAGGAATAATATTCACGTTCATGGTTCCAAATTAAAGCCTGCAGATTTGATTACAAAAGCCACAGGAAAAGAACCAAGTAGTGATGCTTTCATTCAATATTTGACTTCAAAATATTCTAAAATATATAATTTGTAAAGTGGTAGCCCCGCTCGGATTTGAACCGAGGTCTCAGGCTCCAAAGGCCTGAATGATGGACCGCTACACTACGGGGCTGCATAGGTCTAGAGACCGGTGTCTTTAGAAATGTCCCCCGTAAGCAACAATTAATAAAGGTCTCCTAGTGCATTAACAATATGACTGCAAGTGATAGATTTATGAAAAAGGTCAGTGATTTCTATAATGACCTAGGATATCCAGTTACTTGGGAAGGTGAAGGCTCTAAACGCAGTCTTGAAATTCAATTCAAAGCAGAGTCAGGTTATTTTACTTCTATGATTTTTTCACCTAGTGGTGACGATATAATTGTCAAGGACGAGTGGGGTCGTGAACAGACAATAAAAGCTACAAAAGGAAACCTCGATATGATTAAATCTTGGTCAGAACACCGTTAATTCGGCAATTTACTCATACTTTTTGAATTAGGTCTTGATTTAATCTCTAAATTAACAAGTTTTTTGTTTTCAAACTCGAAAATCCACGGTTCACACCATCCAATTTCGGTTTTTAGAATTTCTTTGGGAGTAAAATTTTTGAGAGCCATAACGATAGCTCTTATGCTGTTCCCGTGTGCGCTAACAATAATATTTTTCCCATCGTATACCATAGGTAATATTTTGTCATTAAGATAAGGTATAACTCTGTCAGCAGTATCCTTCAACGACTCACCGCCGGGAGGAGGTATGTCATAGCTTCTTCTCCAAATTTGAACCTGTTCATCCCCAAATTTCTCGGCAGCTTCAGCCTTGTTCTGACCTACTAAATCTCCATAATCTCTTTCATTTAGAGCAACATCTTTTTCAATAGTTATGGATTCTTGTTTTATTCCTTTTAGAATAAGGTCTAAGGTATTATTTGCTCTTTTTAGTTCTGAAGTAAAAGCCATATCAAAATCAATTTCTTCAAGTAAACTAACTGCCTCTTTAGCCTCGCTTATTCCCTGTTCATTTAGATCTACATCTTTCCATCCTGTAAATCTATTTTGATCATTGTAAACAGATAATCCGTGTCTCACCAAAATAAGTTTTCCACTATTCATGTTTAGTTATATTTTTCTATTGAAGCTTGCCCATATTTAGGTAACGGCTGAGCATTTATTCCCAATTGTTTTTCAATCTCTTTTGCCAATTCTTTAGTTGAACCATGTACTGTGTAAACTTGCTTAGGATTACATTCTTCAACAAACTTCATTGTTCCACTAAAGTCAGAATGGTCGCTTATTGGAAAGCCTGCATCCACACTTCTTAATGCCCATTCGGAAAAAGCACACCACCCTGAAACCCTTGCAGTTTTAGCTCCTTTCTTCCTCATGTTCTGCACGGCCTCATCTTGTTTCTTTCCATTAGCAGCAGTAGTTGAAGTTACCAATAATTCAGCAGTTTTCTGTTCATTTTCAGTTAATTCATTGTATGTGTTATATTCTAGATTAACTCCATTTTTTCTATAGATATCACTAACAGACGCTACAACATCAGATACAACTGGAGTTACTCCTCCAAGATTTGCCGTTGCTATTACTTCCTGAGCTTTTCCTAAGGAATATGCTCCAATAATTGCACCTTCTTTTGCCGAGGTTGCCATAATCCAGGCTTGCAAATCACTAAGAACTTCATTCCTATCAGGTAGAACCTGGTCAGGTTTTCCATAGGTTGATTCAACGATTAAGGTATCACAATCTTGTGGTTTAGCGATGCCAGCAGTTACAGTTCCATAAGGATTGTAATCGCCAGTATAGAGAACACCTTCACAATCAATCATTGCAGATCCTACAACATGTCCTGCAGAAACAAATTCTAATTCAAAGTCATTTATCTTGAATTTCTCATGAAAATTATGGGTAGTGGCCTCTTTAGATCCAGTACGCGCAATCATAACTTCTTTTGTGGGTTCAGTCATATGTGTTTTTGGTCTTAAATGGTCAGAATGTCCATGACTTACGGCACCATCGGGCCTTCCACTCGATGGATCTAAGTATATTGCTCTCTTATCTCTCTTTAAGCAGATGCCTTTGTAGTCAAATACTTCCACTAATTTACACCTTTTAGACTAAAAGAATATCTTGCAGGTTCTCTCCACCTATGTCCAGTTAGATATCCGCATAATTTACAATTAAATCCTATTGCAACTTTTCCACCGTAAAGTGTTGCATTATGGACTTTTTTTAATGGGGAAGTACAAACAGGACATGGTTGGCCAGGGGCGGCAAACTCACCTCTGTGATGGGCATGGCCGCTTTGATCTTCACCAGCCCTAATTCTTCTCCATCTTTTTACAACAGGATCATATCCTAGACCTTGTCTTTTGAAAATATTTTCATCACTATCAGGTCCGGCACCTACAGAACGAGTTCTTATTCCTAATTTAATTTTTTTTGATTTAACAGCCACAACCCTCATTCTTTCAGCTGAAAGTTTGTATGTTTTATCTTCATCCTTAAGATATTTAATTACAAGTTTATGCATTTTAGTTTGTGTATCTATAGTTCCCCTACTTTTCAGAGTATTTACGACAGCTTCCACTATCGCTTTTTTAGTAGGTTTTCGATACTCCATTACTACCCTATCAGAACTGAATGTTAAAGCTTGTTGGACCAATAGTAGTTTTTATATTCCATTACAACAAAGGGTATACAACCGGAGGTTGATATGTCATTTGAT
>MIZB01000287.1_pt1 | contig 16439 bp, 16 predicted proteins | sample 888171 | NCBI WGS metagenome assembly MIZB01 (sample SAMN05440186, study PRJNA335308) | marine metagenome | isolation source: marine water
AATACTCAAGCTTGCATGCCTGCAGGTCGACTCTAGAGGATCCCACATCTATGACCACTCTACTACACACTTCTGTAATGTCTAAAAGAAAGAATACTTATGTCGTTTTAGGGCCACTACTTGCAATGCTAACATTCATTTTAGTCCTTTTGGAATCCTTTGTTACTAGGGTGGAATTTGGTCTTCTGTACATTCATTTATTGTGGAAGAAACTGGAGGGACTTTCTCAAGATTCAGGTTTGTAATAGAAAATGATGTGTCCGTTAGAGGGTTCTTTATCATGATGATTTTATCTATTGCAATTACACTATACTTGGTCATTCGCAAATATAATGAAATAGAAATTAAAGATACAAAAAGCTTTGAGAATGTAGAAGAACTCTTAAATGAAGAAAATACCTTTTTTGCTGCGATATATACTCAATTATTGATTCTGACAGTTACCTTAGTTTTACTTCTTGTTAGAAGTAAGGGTTACATGGCTCCTGAAGTTTTTGAAATAAGACTAGCTCCCTTTGTAGTATTACTGGCTGCCATTTTTACAGTACATACTCTAAGACCTTTCTTTGAAATGAAGAACATATTGGTCATAACTGGCTTAGGTATCTTCTTCAGCTTAATTTATACTTTAATTTCAGAGGGAAGAGGTTGGATGGTTGGAGCTATGGCTCCATGGGCAGTTATTTGTGGATTTTCTATCCTAAAATATCTTAACCATCATCGAAATAAAAAACTTCTAGGGATGTTGAGGGCTTGGGGTCCATATACCGCTCATTTGGGTTTTATGCTAATTATTGTAGGTTACTGCTTCTCATACGGACTAGGTACAGAAGATACTGTTAACTTGGAAGAAGGTGAAAGAAGAATTGTGGGGAAATATATCCTTGAATTAGAAGAAATTGAAATGAATCCGAAGGATAATGAAATTGAATTGGTAGCTTTTATAATACTAGAATCAAAGGATTCAAGGAAAATCGTGCTTGAAGATCAGATTTCAAAAAGAATTGAGAGTGGAACAAACCAAGAAACAACACAGATATATCTTAAACACGAATTGGATAGAGATTTATACATAACATTGAATAGTGCAACACCGGGAAATGGAGATGAAAATAGTAGAGCAATAATTACAGTTAGAGATATTCCAGGAATAATCCTTGTGTGGATTGGATCGTTTTTGACAATTGTTGGAATGCTAACTACTATGTTTACCGATTGGAAACCGGGTAAAAGATGGCTGAAAGAATTATCTAAAAAAGTGCCAGACCACTAGCGTTGTCGTCCTGATGAGATGTCAGACACCACACTTCGTCTCAACCCCGCGACCCACTCAAGCGTCGGTAGTCCACGGTAAGGCTGCTCCCTTCCGGGCCTGACCCGGTTTCCATGATGAAGACTCGATATTTACCCTCCGGTAAACATCTGCAATCACCTGCGACCCCGAGGGACAGGATATCTCAGTTGAAATGCGGATTAGACAGCTCACTGGGTGCGCCGTCACTAGCTGTCGCCCCCCCTAAAGGCGGTTGAGGGTCACAGGGTACGTCTAGCTCCCCGGCCAAGTCCAGCTCCACATCTCTCCTATACTAGTATTTGGAGTTTTGCATGCCGAAAATCTTCCTAATACTACTAGCTGGGCTGTTAAAAAGTCGCTCTGTCCAAGTGATTTTTTCTGTACTAAATTGATCCATAATCGCTTTTCCGTAAGGTTCTACTGCATCGCTGGCAACGTTAGCATATCCTTTCTCGTGAATCTCTGTCAAAGTGTCCGAATAATAACCTAATATATTTTCATAAAGCATTTTACCTGCTACATTAGGCGCACTAATTGTTAAACCTCCTAATTGCTTAACACGATTTGTTGTTTGAAGTGTCATTAACCCTCCTAATTCTAATAAGGATTGACCTTCATCCGTAGCTGTATCCATAAAATCTTGTAATACACTTGACATTTCAGTCATTGTATTATTTGCAACACTACCTGATTTGGACAATAAATCAGTTATTGAATCTCGTATTTCTTGAATGTTTGATATTACTTCTTCTTTTGTTAGAGGCGGAGTATCTATGTTCTGTGCAAAACTGGTTGTTGTTCTTTCCAGACCTTCGAAAAGAGAAGTAAAAGATTCAGCTGAGGTCTCTGAATCGATATATCCTTTCTCGACCATTTCTTGGTGCAGTCTTTCTAGGTAAGCTTGACCTCCCTTAACAGAGTCTGCAAAAAAAGCGAAAAACCATAATGGTGACAAATGGATTGTTGCAATGCCTACACCTTCTATAGTATTGCCTATTAATTTTCTTGTAGCAAATTCTCCATCTAAACCTTCGTCGTCGTATACTCCCTGAACGCCTCCAATATTTTCGACCGTAAATCTCAAAATATTACCTACAAAAATATTGTAACTCGTAGTATCTTTTACAAAACCAGGTATTAATATGTCAGTAGTTTCTTTAAAGATTCCACCTACAAGCGCAGACAAACCACGAACATAGCGTTCAGGTAAGGATAAGGCATAGATTGTACCATTCCAGAGAAATTTGGCTGCTTCCTTTAGTGGTTTAACCATCTATAATTTTACCACCAATTATTACAGTTTCAACATGATTAACGCCAAAGTGATATGTTAAATGACGATAATCTGGAACATCACAAATCAATAAATCTGCACGCCATCCTTCTGAAATAACTCCTCTATCTGATTTACCTATCGCAAAAGCGGCATTAACTGTAGACGAAACAAGAGCTTCTGCTGGAGTCATGCCCATTCGAAAAACGGCTAGCTGCTGTACAAGTTGCATAGATTCTGTATAGCAGTTTGGATTACAATCTGTTGCTAAAGCCAAAGGAAGATTGTTTGCAATCATTTTTCTAGCTGGAGAGTAATGGTCCGACAGTAATGCAAACGGAGTGCCCGGTAAAAGAACACCAATAACTCCTGAATCGCTTAGGGCCTTTATCGTTTCTAATGAACTTCCTGCAAGATGATCTGCTGTAACTACAGCCAATTCTGCACCCAATTTTCCACCTCCAGTATCTCCGAACTCATCTGCATGTATCTTCAGCTTAAAACCTAGCGACTTTGCAGCATTAAGTATCTCTCTAGATTCGTCAACTGTAAAGGCCCCTTCTTCGCAAAATACATCACAATATTCTGCCAACTCTTTAACCAAAGGAAGCATACGTACTATTTCTGAAACATACTCGTATTTGTTTAAGTTCTCCGGAAAGGCGTGAGCGCCCATAAAAGTTACCACTACATCTGCCAAATTAAGTGATTTTAACCAATTGGCAACTCTCAACTGCTTTATCTCAGTATCTTCTTCTAAACCATAGCCTGATTTGATTTCAATTGTAGTTGTTCCGTAGTTTATAGCTTTTTTAAATCTTTTAAGAGTTTGTTCCCTTAACTCATCTTCACTAATTGAACGTGTTTCTTTAACTGTACGAAGAATTCCACCTCCGTTTGCTAAAATCTCTTGATAACTTTTACCCTTCAATTTCCATTCAAGCTCATGCTNCTCGAGAACCGGCCCAAACTAGATGAGTATGGGGATCTACAAAACCGGGAACTATAACTTTGCCAGTAACATCGATTATCTCAGCTTCCGGAGCTTCTATGTGTTTGGCTACTTTAATTATTTTATCATTTTCAATTAGAATATCTGTATTCGCACGCCTATCAACTATACCCATAGCATCCCCATGGAAAGGTTTCAATGTAGGTCTAGGCGTAACGACCTCTAATGCTCCACGTAAAAGATACACTTTGAGGCATAGGGGGAAGGTCATAAAGACCTTACTTCATTGAAGGATTAATGCTAGAGATGAAAATCTTCAGAGAATCGCCTGAAACGATTTATGAAGATTTGGAAAAACGNTAATTTGCCAAAAGAGATGGCTTTGACAGTAATTGAATTAGACAATAAATGGAGAAAACTTATTGAAACAGGTAACAATTTGAGAGCGAAAAGAAATGCTATTTCTAAGACTATTGGAGAATTGAAAAAAAAAGGCTCTGACTTTTCGGACGTACTAAATGAAATGACAACTCTAAAAAAAGATTTAATCCAAAACGAAAAAGATACAGAGAAAGCTCTAAAAATTAGAGATGCAAAGAGAATGGTAGTTCCAAATATTTTGAATAATGAAGTACCAATTGGAAAAGACGAAAGTGAGAATCTAGAATTATCAATATATGGGAACATAGAACAGAATAAACAATACCTCTCACACCAAGATATCTTAGAGAAAATTAACGGAGCTGATCTAAAAAGAGCATCAAAAATTGCTGGAAGAAGATTTTATTTTTTAACTGGAGATTTAGCTAGGTTAGAACTTGCCCTAATAAATTTTGCAGTAGAAACACTTTGTGAAAAAGGATATAGTCTGACAACACCTCCTTTTGTAATGAATAAAGAAGCCTATGAAGGCGTTGTAGATTTAAGTGATTTTGAAGATGTCATGTATAAAATTGATGAACATGATTTATACTTAATTGCTACCTCTGAACATCCTATTACTGCTAGATTTAAAGATGAGATAATCGAACTAAAAGAAGGGCCATTAAAATTTGCAGGAATTTCTACTAATTTTAGAAAAGAAGTCGGTGCACATGGGATTAGTGATAGAGGTATTTGGAGAGTACACCAATTTTCCAAAGTAGAACAAGTGATATTCTGTAAACCTGAAGATTCAAAGAAGATGCATGAAGAAATATTAAGTAACGCAAAATATATTTTTGAAAGCTTAGAGATTCCTTTTAGAGTTATAGATATTTGTACAGGAGACATAGGTACTGTAGCGGCAAGAAAATTTGATATTGAAGCTTGGATGCCATCTACGAATAAATGGAAAGAAGTAGTTAGTGCAAGTAACTGTCAATCATATCAATCTGTCAGACTGAACATGAGATACAGAACAAGTGAAGGGACTGATTTTCCACACACTTTAAATTCAACCGCTGTCGCAACTACTAGAGCTCTAGCTGCAATCCTTGAAAATAATCAAACCGAAGATGGAAGTGTCGTAATTCCAAAGGCATTGAGAAAATGGATGGGGAATCAGGAAATTATAGAATCTAAATGAAAAAAGGATTAATTTTAGGCCGATTTCAGCCATTGCATATGGGTCACCTTTCATTATTTGAAACGGTAATTGATAATGGAGACGAATTACTGATATGTATAGGATCTTCAAACGAAGAAAGAACTGAGAATAATCCTTACAGCTCATCTGAAAGAATTAAGATGGTTGAAGCTGTTTTGTCTAATTATAATTGTAAATATGCTATTTTTGAGATACCTGATATTAATAATAATGATTTATATGTAAAACATTTGGAAAGTATTGTACCTGAGTTTGATATTGTTTATAGTGGCAATGCTCTTGTAAAAACACTTTTTGAAAGATCAGGATACAATGTAATAATTCCTAAACTATTGAACCGCGAGGTCTGGCAGGGGGTTTCCATCCGCCAGGGGATGAAGGACGGTGATGATTGGGAAATGGATGTCCCTGCAGTTGTGACTGAAATAATTTCTGAAATAAAACTCTCATAGCGGGCCCCCTCCCTCCTATTCGATTAATCTACCTTTACTTTAGTTCCCTTAGGTTTATCAGATTCTTTTTTAGTTAATACCAAATCTAATATTCCATTTTTGTAAGTAGCCTTAGAAGATTCGGTTTCAACTAGTGAATTTAAGTCAATGCTTTTGAAATATTTGCGGGATTCCGTTTTAACATTAACTTCTACTTTTTCTTCCGTAACATTAATGTCAATATCTTCTTTACTAACACCTGGAAGCTCAACTGTAATTGCAATCTGATCCTCTGTCTCGTTAATATCTGTAAGTGGCTCTCTTCTTGTATCTACAGTTGGCTTTTCACCTTTATTACCAAATGATCTTGTACGCGTATTGCCAAAATCTTCAAAAACCGGAAAACCATCTGGACCTGTTTTAACTGAAAAACCAAACACAAATGGATTTTTAGCTGTATTATCTGAAATGTTACCTTCGATAGCATCTCTCATTAAGTTATCCATTTGCTTGCGCATTTTATTGAACTCTCCATCTAAATTATTGAAAATATCATCTATATTCCAATCCCCTCCATCGAACCAGTCATCTGCATTATTTCTTCGTTTTCTATTCATGTTTTTCCAGTAAACAACCTTTAGTTGTAAACCTTTAGTTGAGTAGCCGTATTTAAAAGTTGGTCAAGTTTCATCTTCTGGTTCAGTAACTACCACGGCTTCTGCAACAATTGGCTGTGCAACTACTGGCTCTGCAACTACTGGCTCTGCAACTACTGGCTGTGCGACTACTGGCTGTGCGACTACTGGCTSTGCAACTACTGGCTCTGCTGCTACTGGCTGTGCAACTACTGGCTCTGCYGCTACTGGCCGAATAGCTGTTGGTTCTGCTGCCGGCAGTTCTATTGGAATCTTAGGACCAAATAAACCAAACCATTTCCTACGTGTTGGAACATCATTCGAAACTTCTGAAATTGGATCTGCCACTGGAGCTTCTAAAACTTGTGGAGCCTCGGCAATATTTACTGGAGGCTGAGGCACGGGATCTGGCATCTGAGGAATAGAGGCAGTTTCAACCACCTCAGGTTGTGCTGTATTATCAAAATCATCAAGATCTTGGTACAGAGTATCGTCTTCGTAATCTTCCTCGTCGTCATAATCGTCATCATAATACGAATAATTACGATAAATGTATGCTGCAGCTAATATTCCAAAAATGAAAACACTCCCAAAGACAAGCATATTTGATGATTCTTCCTCAGTAGCTTCTAATGTTTTTACTTTAAACGAATAAGATTCAGATATGCGTAAACTATTCTCATTCATCATCCAAATTTGAAGATTATAAACTTCTATATCTGAACTTGAAGGAATAGACGTCCTCATAGTAATCTCAACTGATTGTTGACTTGGAAGCAAAGTCAAAAATGAACCGTAAGATATTTGTTTCCCGTCTTTATCAAAGAACGTAATCCAATCATCTGCTAACTGATCATTAACCGATATTCCTGAAACTTCAAAATAGACTCTCTTAGCTTCATTTATATCCAAATTAGTGATGTCAAAAGTATGAGAAGAGGATGAACCTATCGCTGAAGAGAGTTGAAGATTTGAATCTCTAAGGTTAATCAAACCACTCTGACTAAATTCCACAGACATTGTAGTTGATTCTTTATTGCCGTTACCCGCTGATGTTGCTTCAATTTCAACTAAGGTACTTGTTCCAAAATAATCTTCTCTTGGAGTTAGCTTGACCGAAATTTCTGCAGATTGGTCTGGCAATAATGAAGAAATAAAACTTGGAGTAAATAAATAAACAAAGGCTTCATCTTGTGAAGAACCTGCCAGATTGTAATTATTTTCTGTATTTCCCCTATTGGTTATCAAGACCTTCATTTCTAATGGCACTCTATCTTTAATTACAAAAGAATCGCCGTTGAAATCATCATTTCCAGTTTCAATTACTTCTATCGAAAAATCCCAATCTGGTTCAGCTTCCTCTGCAGTTGTAGTCAGAACGCTTGAATCTTTAATGGAAGAATCTGAAGCTGCAGTAACTGTTACTGTAGTTGATAACTCCTGGCCATCTGAAACTGAATCTTGAGGCGCTATGGTTACTTTAATTGTCTTACTTTCACCAGCATCTAGTTTAAAGTCTGTGAAATCTATTGAGATATCCCAATTATTATCATATTCTGTAGTTACTATGAAATCATCCTCACCTGAACCTGTGTTTCTAATTGATAAAGTGTATATTGCACTATTTCCCATTACTACCTTTTTAGAAGTACTAGATACAGGATCCATTTCTACATCTGGCTCCGGCGTTATGTAAATATTTAAAATTGAATTTTTAACCCAATTATCGCTACTTAATGAATCTGTAACCCTAATAGTAACATCATAGTCATTGTCTCCAGCAGGCAAACTTTTACCTTCAAAAGACCATAAAAACTGAATCTCCATGTGATTACTTTTCTCAGAAACTGCATCTACTGAAGAATCCCAAAGAGAGTCATCTTTTGGCCCCATAGATAATTCATATCTATCATTACTATTCGATAAAATTCCATCCACTCCAAACGCAGAATATACTTTAATGTAAATTGTAATCTCTGATTGACCTTCGTTGATAAATNGGTTCACCACCGTTTTGGATTTGTACATGGCTTATCGACAAATCAACTCCTGTATTTCTAGAAGAAGAACCATATTCCATAAGAATTGTAGTATTTGCCGGTGGAGTAGGTGGAGGCGTACCTGCTTGAGCTGTCCAACTGGCTTCGACAAGTAAAGTTAGTGGAGACGTGTCCAAGTTAGTTAAGTCAAAATCCGAAGAACCTACAAGTTCAATTGTATCGCCTGCAGCGACAACNCTCTGAAAACTCAAATGAATCTAAACNTAGTTTCATCCTGAATGATAGTGTATCTTATGTTAACTGTTGCATCTCTATTAGATGAAACCCAGGCACTTCCAGACCAATCTCCCGAAATGTTCGAACTAACATCTAAAGTCCCTGTACTCCATCTACCTATCTCTCTGAAAACGCCTTGCTGATCTTGCTCATTTGAAGCAATAACTACAGACTCTACGTTAGAACCTGATGGAGAATTAAGTGATAAAATACCTTCAGGCTCTCCCGAAATATATAACGGAACTGAAGCAAAAGTCTCACCCTTTGTACCGCTAGCTAAGAATAATAGCAAAAATGCAAATGACAGAAAGAATACTATTTTTCTCATATTATACTACATTAATCTTTGATGCCGTAATTCCAAATCTTATCGCCTATATAATGTAATGACTTAATTGCCTTACCTTTCTCGGACGTAAGCATCTCTTTCGCATCCATCAACGCCATACCAATCGCTAATGGTTTATGATGGTTTTCCTCTCTTATCCAGACATGTTGGCCTTTAATTATCTCAGGACTTACATCATTGATACCTGCAGACATCGTATTTGCACCATTACATACAAACGGAACTGCACCCATATCTACCTGAACCCAGCCATTTTCAACTGAATTTACAAGCAATCCTCTTACAGTCATATGAACCCAATCATCTCCAATTAATGCAATTACATTACCTTTAGATATTAAAATATTAAAATCTTCCGTTTTTCCGATTTCGTATTTTCCAGCCTCAATAGGCATATCAAGATTATGAGAATCCAATATTCCTTCTTTAATAAAACGAGCCTCTTTTTTGTTAATTGGCCGGCGTTTCTTTACAACTAGTTCTGTTGCCACGAAAGCCAATAGAGAGCATTTTATGTAGGTCCTCCCATGGAAAAATGTGAAAGTAAGCGTTATTGGAACGGGGTATGTTGGCCTTGTAACTGGAGCTACCCTAGCAGATTTGGGAAATCAAGTAGTATGCTTAGATATTCTTGAAGAAAAAATCAATATGCTAAATAGTGGTAAATCGCCCATTTATGAGCCTGGACTAGATGAATTAATAGAGCAAGGACTCAAAAGTAAAAAACTAGTTGGTTCTACTGAAATTGAACAAAATGTAAGAAATTCAGATATTACATTTATATGTGTAGGAACTCCATCCGACAAGAATGGTAACATCGATTTAAGCTACATAAAATCGGCTTCATCAACAATAGGAAGAGCACTTAGAGACAAAAGCGGAACTCACACTATAATTGTAAAATCAACAGTAGTACCTCTAACTACAGAGGAAGTAGTAATGCCGAATATACTAAAGAAAAGTGGTTGGAAAAGGGAGAATTTGGGAATAGGTATGAATCCCGAATTTTTAAGAGAGGGAAGCGCCATACGAGATGCCCAAAATCCTGACAGAATAGTGATAGGCTTTGCAGACGAGATTGCCAAAGATACTTTGAATGAACTATACAGCCCTTACAGTTGCACTAAATTAGAATGTAGTCCAAGAACTGCAGAACTAATAAAATATGCCTCCAATTCTTTTTTGGCTACAAAGATTTCCTTTGTTAACGAAGTTGCAAATATGTCAAATGTTTGGGGTATTGACTTTCAAGAAGTGGCCGAAGGAATGGGATTAGACAGTAGAATTTCTGCTGAATTTCTTAGAGCTGGTGCTGGATTTGGAGGATCTTGTTTTCCAAAAGATGTTAAGGCCCTAGCTGCGGCTGCAAAAAATTCTAACGTTGAGTCACTCATGCTAAAAGCCACTCTAGAAGTTAATGACATACAACCTAAAATTATCGTTAAAATGGCTGAAGAAAGATTGGGAGTGATAAAAGGAAAGAAAATTGCTGTTTTAGGGCTTGCTTTCAAACCAGAAACTGATGACGTTAGAGAGAGTCGAAGTGAAATTGTTGTTAATGAACTAATTGAAAGAGGTGCAGACGTAGTAGCTCACGATCCTGAAGGAATGTCTAATTTTAAAGAACTGGTAGATGTAAAAATGACTCCGACACCTGAATTGGCTACTGAAAAGGCTGATTGTGTAATAATAATGACTGAATGGAACATTTATCGGAAATTAGACTTAAGACTATTATTAGATCGAATGAATGGAAATATTTTAATCGATGGAAGAAGAGCTTTAGATGCAAAAGAAGCGGAAAAAGTTGGATTTGACTATAAAACCATAGGCTTAGGCTGAACAAGTTATTTTATAACCCCTTCAGGTGCAACATCACCCCGATACGGTCCGAGAACTGCTTTCGGGAGATTATAGTAAAAAATGAGCAAGGGAACGGCTGCACAAGGTAAACGCCAAAAACAGACACACTTAATCTGTCGAAGATGTGGGCGTCACGCTTATCATATGCGTAAGAAAAGATGTGCTTCATGTGGTTTCGGTGTAAGCTCAAAGACCCGACAATATAATTGGTCTAAGACTCATTAATTCTGATTTAACTGAAAAGAATAAATCCCCCCTTTCATATGTTGAAATATAATTAAATGTGTGGTATTCTTGGAATTTTAGCTAATAGAGGTCCAATCAGTAATTTATTGTATGATGGACTATTAGTTTTACAACACCGTGGTCAAGATGCTGCAGGTATTGTTGTATGTGACGAAGATAAATTACACTTAAGAAAGGATAATGGCTTAGTAAATGATGTATTCCAAAAAGAACACATTCTTAATTTAAGAGGGAAATCCGGAATTGCTCATGTAAGATATCCTACGGCAGGTACAGCTTCCGTGGCAGAAGCTCAACCACTGTATGTTAATCATCCATACGGAATTTCTCTTGCACATAATGGAAACTTAACAAATGCTGAGGATCTGACGAAGGAACTTTACAAGGAAAACTTAAGACACATTAACACTAACTCTGATTCTGAAATTCTACTAAATATTTTGGCAAACGAACTTGAAAATAACCGAAAAAGTACAGATGCACCTAATCTAAAACCGGACGATTTGTTTAAAGCTGTAAATGGTTTACACAAAAGATGCTCTGGTGGATATGCAGTCGTAGGGATGATTGCAGGATACGGACTATTTGCATTTCGTGATCCAAATGGGATTCGGCCATTAGTATTTGGAAAAAATAATAATGGAGATGACTTTTCCTGGGGAATTTCATCTGAAAGTGTAGCTCTAAACTCACTAGGATTTGATACTGTAACTGATTTAGCCCCTGGAGAAGCTATGTTTATTGACAATGATGGAAATATGTTCAGAGAACAATGTAGTGATAATACAAAATTGTCTCCATGTATCTTTGAATATGTATATTTTGCTAGACCTGATTCAGTTATTGATGGAGTTTCAGTACATCAAGCTAGACTTAACATGGGTACTAAATTAGCTCAAAAAATTCTGAAAGAATGGCCTGACCATGACATTGACGTAGTTATACCAGTTCCAGATAGTGGAAGAATTTCAGCAATTCAAGTAGCAAAGGAATTAGGTATTGATTATCGAGAAGGCTTAGTTAAGAACCGATATATCGGTAGAACATTTATCATGCCTGGACAGTCATTGAGAAGAGATTCTGTTAGGAAAAAATTAAATACTGTTGAACACGAATTCATAGGTAAAAAAGTACTCTTAGTAGATGATTCTATCGTTAGAGGTAACACTTCAAGGAAGATAGTCGAAATGGCAAGGCTCTCTGGAGCAAAGAAAGTTTATTTTGCATCTGCAGCACCTCCTGTAAGATTTCCAAACGTTTATGGAATAGATATGGCTGCATCTAGTGAATTTATAGCTAATAAAAATACAATTGAGGAAATAGCCGAGAACATGGGTGCGGACAAACTATTTTATCAAGATTTAGAAGATTTAGTAGAAAGTGTAAAGTTTGAAGCTACTGGCCCTCAAGAATTTGATACTTCCTGTTTTAATGGATTCTACGTAACAGATAATGTTTCATCTGAGTATCTGGAAAAAATTGAAAGAATAAGAAGTGATTCTTCAAAGCAGCAATCAAGTACTAATGAAGAACCAATCGGAATCCATAATCAAGGTTAATTCCAAATAAAAAAAGTTTCATTCCCAAAGCGCAACGCTTCAATTTTTTCACCTTCCCAATTAGGTGGTGAAACGGCCTCAACTGTTTGATGTGTATAAGGATCAAGAAGTAAAAATTGATCATTCCTAGAGCTAATTACTTGAGCTTCAAGAGGATTATCAAGTATATTAGGCGTTCTAAGTGTATCAATCTCTACCATCTTTTTGGTATAAGGAGATTCCATCAATCTTAGTTTTGCTTTTCTCCGATCTAACCTAGTAACTCTGTAGACTTTTTCTTTTATTAACAAATAATCGCCTGCTAAAAAACTTGGTAGGCGTACTCCAAAAGTATGCCTTAGAAGATCTCTACCATCTTTACGGCCAACTAAGGTATTAGTCTCATTTACATGTCCACCAAATTGAATCATCAATTCTCTAGCTAAAGAACGTGCTCGCTCAGTAGAAGATAATTGAAAATCAAAGCCTCCTTTAGCAGATCCGTTTTCAGTTGAAAAAAAATCTGAAGGTGATGAATCTATATCTTTGAAGACTTTTTCGACGGCTGCATCTAGGACTGATTTTTGTTTAGTTCTAATTTGTAATATGGCCTCATAATATCCTCCTGCATGACGAGAACAAGTCTGACACACTTGATATTTTATCTCTACAACTCCTTCTAAATCAGATTCTAGACCGAGACCTCCATAATTTGCTTTTGTATTTGCTTTAACTCTAAATTTAGCTGGATCCAATTGTTCCAATATCAAATTAGTTTTTTGCTGAGACAAATCTTCTCGCCAAATAATTGAAGTTTCAAAAAAATGACTTACCGCAGATTCAATATCATCAAATTCAAGCCAAGTTCCGGGTATTTTTAGAGAATAACATGACTTACAATCAACCATTCTCAGTACATCTGGAAGACGCGAAATAGCTACCGTTTCGCGTACACATTTGTGGCAAATTTGGGAAATAAGTGGAGGTTCGGCCCCGCACTTTAGACAAATATCCATTAATCATCTAAAGGAGGGGGATTTTGTTTTTTATGCTTCGAAAGTTTTTTGTTTAAGGTTACTTAATCAAATACATGAAATCATTTAAACCAAATGAAAAAATTAGGAATAATGCACATGTTGATAGTATAGAAAAATACAATGAAATATATGATTATTCAATTAAAAATCCTGAAGGTTTCTGGGCTGAACAAGCTGAAAGGATTACTTGGTTTAAAAAATGGAATAAGGTATGGAATTGGGACTTTAACAAGGCAGATATTAGCTGGTATGAAGGTGCGGAACTAAATGCATGTTACAATTGTGTCGATAGGCATATTGATAATGGGTACGGCAAGGAAACTGCTCTCATTTGGGAAGGAAACGATCCTTCGGAAAGTAAGAAGCTATCTTACAACGATCTTTTGACTGAAGTACAGCTTGCTGCAAACTCTTTGAAAAGTTTGGGAGTAGAGAAAGGAGATCGTGTTTGTATTTACATGCAAATGATACCTGAATTAACAATTGCATTGTTAGCTTGTGCAAGAATAGGAGCTGTACATTCGGTTGTATTTGGTGCTTTTTCTCCAGATAGTTTAGAATCTAGAATTAATGATTCAGAATGCAAAGTCCTTGTCACTCAGGATACTGGAGTTAGAGGAACTAAGACTGATATACCAATGAAAGCGAATGCGGACAAAGCTGTCAAGAATACACCATCAATTGAAAAGATTCTAGTTGTCAAAAGAACCGGAAGCCCTATTGAAATGGAACCGAATAGAGATGTTTGGTGGCATGAAGCTATAGCTTCAGCAGATAGTATTTGTGAGCCTGAAATAATGAATGCTGAAGATCCATTGTTCATTTTGTATACTAGTGGATCAACAGGAAAACCAAAAGGTGTAATGCATACTACTGGAGGATACATGGTATACACTTCAACTACTCACCATTACATTTTTGATTATAAACCCGGAGAAATTTATTGGTGTACTGCAGACATAGGGTGGATTACGGGCCATTCATACATTGTGTATGGACCTATGGCAAATCGTGCAGTAACTATGATGTTCGAAGGTGTGCCAAATTATCCAGATTACGGCCGATTTTGGGAAATTGTCGAAAAACATAAAGTGAACATTTTCTACACTGCACCAACTGCATTACGTGCCCTAATGAAAGAGGGGGATGATTGGCCTAAAAAATATAATCTTGAAAGTCTAAGACTATTGGGAACTGTTGGTGAGCCAATAAAAGAACCTGAATGGATGTGGTATCATTCGGTCATCGGAAATGAGAAATGTCCCATAGTAGATACTTGGTGGCAAACCGAAACCGGCGGAATAATGATTACACCATTGCCAGGAGCTACCGAAACAAAACCGGGATCTGCAACCAGGCCCTTCTTTGGAGTTTTACCTGAACTAGTAGATGACGATGGAAATGTATTGGAAGGAAATAATGTTGAAGGAAATTTGGTGATGCAAAGACCTTGGCCGAGTATGATGAGAACTGTTTATGGCGACCATAAGAGATTTTTTGATACTTACTTCTCCCGCTTTCCTGGAAAGTATTTTTCAGGAGACGGATGTAAAAGAGATGAAGACGGATATTATTGGATAACTGGAAGAGTTGACGATGTAATTATTGTATCTGGACATAATTTAGGTACTGCTGAAATCGAAGGCTCGATAGGAGGACATCCTGATGTTGCAGAAGCTGCTGTAGTCGGATATCCGCATGAAATAAAAGGAAATTCAATCTATGCTTTTGTAACACTAAGAACAGGAAGAGAGATTACCGAAAATACCAAATCTGAAATTGCCAAAATCGTAAGAGCTGATATTGGACCGCATGCTACACCTGAAAAAATACAATTTACTGAAGGATTACCAAAGACACGTTCTGGAAAAATTATGCGAAGAATACTACGAAATATAGCTTCTGATAATGTCGATGACTTAGGCGACATATCTACGTTAGCAGATCCTAGCGTAGTTGAGTCTCTCGTAAACGATCGAATTTAATCGTTCGGTTTCACCATTTTCTCAGGATTTAATATTTCAATTAACTCTTCTTCTGACAAATCGGTTAAATCAAGTGAAGTTTCTAACACAGTTTGACCGGATTTGTGAGCTTCTTTTGCTATTTTAGCAGCTTTCTCATAACCTATTACTGGAGCTAATGTAGTAGCTAGCATCAAACCAGACATCAATAATTCAGGGCCTTTTTCTGTTGCTTCCAAACCATCAATACATTTAGTAGCAAAAATTTCGGCAGATGTAGACAAAAGAGAAACTGCTTGCAAAAGGTTATGCGCTGCAAAAGGTAACATTGTGTTTAACTCAAAATAACCTCCTTGTCCACTTTGAACAAGGGCCGTATCGCAAGCTATCGCTTGTGAGGAAGCCTGAATTATTGCCTCTGGAATAACGGGATTAACCTTTCCAGGCATGATTGAAGATCCTGGTTGAACTGCTGGTAACGATAATTCAGCAATACCTGAACGAGGACCTGAACCCATTAAGCGAATATCATTAGCAATCTTTTGTAAGCTTACAGCCAAACCACGCAACACTCCACTAGTTGTGAGAGCTCCATCTAAGCTGGACTGTGCTAAGAAATGATTGTCTGTCTCATAAACATCAATTCCTGAAAATTTAGAGATGTGTTGGCAGGCTAACTCTGAAAATTTAGCCTTCGTATTGACTCCAGTACCTACTGCAGTACCACCTAAAGCAAGTAAAGACAGTTCATCCTTAGCAAGTAACAAGCGATCAAGTGAACGCTCAATAAGTCCGGCATAACCTAAAAATTCCTGACCCAGGCGTATCGGTGTTGCGTCCATCAAATGAGTTCTTCCAGTTTTAATTATAGGCATAAACTCTTCTGACTTTATTGACAAACTATTTTGAAGAGTTAGTAGAGCAGGACAAAGATTCTCTTCAATTTCTATTAARRYAGATNNAGAKSCNAGRGMMKNASRKMATTWSAKSATT
>MIZB01000342.1_pt1 | contig 16353 bp, 15 predicted proteins | sample 888171 | NCBI WGS metagenome assembly MIZB01 (sample SAMN05440186, study PRJNA335308) | marine metagenome | isolation source: marine water
CCCGTTGTTGCTCAACCAGTAGTAGCCGAACCCGTTGTTGCTCAACCAGTAGTAGCCGAACCCGTTGCTGCTCAACCAGTAACAGCTGAGCCTGTTGTTGCTCAACCAGTAGTAGCTGAACCCGTTGTTGCTCAACCAGTAGCGGCAGAACCTTTGATTGCAGAAGCAGTTATAGTTTCTGAAGCTGAAGATGAGACTTAAATAACTTTTAAATATAGCTACTAAACTAAAGGTTTACAACTAAAGGTTGTTTACTGGAGAAATATGAACAGAAAACGAAAAGACGATTGGTTTAGTGGCGATGATTGGAATATAGATGACATCTTCAATAATTTAGATGGAGAATTTCAAAAAATGCGTAAGCAAATGGATAGCTTAATGAGAGATGCTTTAGAAGGTAACAATCTAGATAACGATAGCAGTAATCCATTTGTTTTTGGTTTTTCAGTTAAAACAGGTCCAGATGGTTTTCCAGTTTTTGAAGACTTTGGTAATACAAGGATGAAACCGTTCGGAAAGAAAGGAGAAAAGCCTACAGTAGACACAAGGAGAGAGCCTCTTACAGATATTAATGAGACAGACGATCAAATTGCAATTACGGTTGAACTTCCTGGTGTTAACAAAGAAGATATAGATATTAATGTCATGGAAGATAAAGTGGAAGTCAATGTTAAGACTGAATCACGTAAATACTTCAAAAGCATTGATTTAACTTCTGTGGTAGAAACTGAATCTTCGAAAGCTACTTACAAAAATGGAATACTAGATTTAATATTAACTAAAAAAGAATCTGATAAACCTAAAGGAACGAAAGTAAAAGTAGATTAGTCAAAGGAGGGAGGGGGCCCGCTATGACAATTCAATATCAGAAATTATTTTTGCTACACTTGCAGGGACATCCATTTCCCAATCACCACCGTCCTTCATCGCCTGACGGATGGAAACCCCCTGCCAAGCCTCGCGGTTGATTAAATGAGGAACTATTACGGGATATCCTGCATTTTCAAATAGTTCCTTAACTAGTTTGTTACCCGTATAAACCTTATCAAAAGGAGACACAATGTTTTCTAAATGATTTACATATAAATCATTGTTATTTATATCTGGGATTTCAAAAATCTCGTAATTACAGCTATAGTTCGATAAAACAGACTCGATCATTTGCATTCTCTCGAAAGAAGTATAAGGATTTTTCTCAGTTCTTTTTTTGTTGGATGAGCCTACACATATTACCAGCTCTTCATCGTTATCAATTACAGTTTCAAATATAGAAAGATGGCCCATATGTAGTGGCTGAAATCTTCCTAAGATTAATCCTTTTTTCATTTAGCTTCTAATATTTCCTGATTACCCATCCATTTTCTTAGTACTTTAGGAATGATTACATCCCCATTATCAGTTTGATTATTTTCAAGTATTGCAGCTAAAGCTCTAGTAGTTGCGACTGCAGTAGAGTTTAAAGTATGAGGGAAGTCAGTACCTTCAGCTGTTCTGTATCTCATGTTTAGCCTAACAGATTGATATGATCTGCAATTACTAGCACTTACAACCTCTTTCCATTGATTTGTTGATGGCATCCAAGCTTCAATATCAAATTTTCGAGCTGCTACAGTACCAATATCTCCTGTGCAGATATCAATTACTCTGTAAGGTATTTCTAATTTTTCAAATATATTTGTTGCATTATTTAGTATCTCTTTGTGCATATTCCTTGAGTCTTCTGGCTTACAAAAAATTACTTGTTCAACCTTAGAGAATTGATGCACTCTCCAAATGCCTCTATCGCTAATTCCATGAGCTCCCACTTCTCTTCTAAAATTAGTAGAAATTCCAGCAAATTTCAGAGGCCCTTCCTTTAGCTCAATTATTTCATTTTTAAATCTTGCAGTAATCGGATGTTCTGATGTTGCAATAAGGTACAAGTCATGTTCATCAATTTTATACATAACATCTTCAAAATCGCTCAAATCAACTACTCCTTCGTAGGCCTCTTTATTCATTAAAAAAGGCGGAGTTGTTAAACTGTATCCTTTTTCACAAAGCATTTCTACTGCAAAATTAATTAGAGCTAGTTCCAGTCTAGCCAAATCTCCAGTAAGGAAGTAGAATCTTCTCCCAGTTATTTTAGAAGCTCTTTTTAGATCAGCTCCATTAATTCTTTCTAGAATTTCTTGATGTGAAAGCCATTTTTTATTATCATTTATTACACCTTTCATTGATAATTCTATATTTCCGGTTTCGTCTTTTCCAATCGGCACCTCGCTCTCTAATAGATTTGGAACGACCATCCTTTTTGAGTCTCTAATTCTTAGCGTTTCCTCAGTATCTTTTTCATTTTGGGCTAAATCATTCTTTAGACTTGCCATTTCATTAAGTACTTCTGAAAAATCATTTCCCTTTTTTTTGAGTTCTCCAATAGTTTTTGAGATAGTATTTCTTTTAGCTCTTAATCTATTGCCTTTTTCGATTAGCTTCCTCCATTTATTATCTAAATCAATAACACTTAGTGCAATATCTTTTGGCAAATTACGTTTCTCTAGGTCTTCAAAAATCTTTTCTGGCGATTCACGGAAGACTTTCATCTCTAGCATTATAGCTTCAATGAAGTAAGGTCTTTATGACCTTCCCTCTATAGCTAAGAGTGTATCTTTTACGCGGAGCATCAGAGGTTGTAACGCCTAGACCTGCAATTAAGCCTCATTTCGGAGATGCGATGGGCGTCGTCGACAGACGTGCCAATACCGATATTTTAATCGAAGGAGATAAAATAATTAAAGTTGCAAAACATATAGAAGCACCAGGGGCCGAAGTAATAGATGTTGCAGGTAAAGTTGTAGTTCCTGGCTTTGTAGATCCGCATACACATTTAGTTTGGGCAGGTTCTAGAGAGCATGAGCTTGAATGGAAGCTAAAGGGCAAAAGTTATCAAGAAATTTTAGCAGATGGTGGAGGAATTCTTCGCACTGTTAGAGAGACTCGTGCTGTTGATGAGAGCGAATTAAGAGAACAAACGCTGAAAAGGTTCAAGAAAGCTGTACAATTTGGTACTACTACAATTGAAATTAAGTCAGGTTATGGCTTAGATGAAGATACAGAATTGAGACAATTACGAGTAGCTAACTGGCTAAAGTCTCTGAATTTAGCAGACACAGTTGTTACTTTTATGGGAGCTCATGCATTTCCAGAGGGCTTGAGTAGAGTTGAATATGTATCAGAAGTAATTAGAATTCTTCCTTTGGTAAAAGATTTAGCAGAATATTGCGATGTATTTTGCGAAGAAGGGGCTTTTACAGTAGATGAATCAAAAGAAATATTGGTAGCTGCAAAATCACTAGGTTTTAAGTTAAAAATACATGCAGATGAGTTTGGTGATACAGGCGGCGGACGTTTGGGTGCAGAATTGGGAGTAATTACAGCAGACCATCTTGCAGGTAGTTCATTGGAAACAATTAAGGAACTTAGTAATTCTGGAGTTATAGGCGTTCTTTTGCCAGGTACTCCTTTTGCTTTATTATCAGATCATTATTCACCAGCTAGGAAAATGATAGCTAATAATCTTCCCATAGCTTTAGCAACCGACTGCAATCCCAATTGCTATACTGAATCTATGCAGCTAGTGCAACAATTAGCAGTTTTTAAAATGGGAATGACTCCAGCAGAAGCTCTTGTTTCGTCTACGTTAAATGCAGCTTTTGCAATAGGAAAAAAAGACAGGGGCGTAATTTCAGAAGGTTGGCGCGCAGATTTGTTAATTTGTGATGTTTCAGATTATAGGCATTTAACATATCATTTTGGAATAAATCACGTTGACACGGTGATTATCGGTGGTAAAATTATAGATGGTTAAACCTTTGAAGAATGCCGCTAAATTTCTTTGGAATGGAACTGTTTACGCACTATCTTTGCCTGAGCGATACGTTCGCGGTCTTTCAGCACTTTTAGGTGGTATTTTCAAGGAAACTACAGATATATTAGTTCCCGGTGTTGTAAAAGATACTACTAGTTATAATACATTTGTAGGTAATATCTTGAGATTTACTGTTGAAAATGTTGGTGGTGTTAAGGGAGTATATGATGATGAGGGATTGGAAGGTGAGTTTGCCACAAGAAAATTAATTGGTAATGCCATTGAAGGAGTAGGTATTGCAACAATCCATTTGTCACCTCTATGGTTTTTTGCCTTTTTTGCAGATTCAGTTAAAGGAGGACAAGCCTATCTTGAAAGACTTCATCAAGAAATGGTAGAAAATGGCTATATTGGCCCTGAAACATCTGCTGACTCATTCACGACTCTATTTGAGGGCTTAGAAAGAACGACTACTAGTTTTGCTCAAAATATAGATACCCCGCCTCTAACTAAAGATGAGATTTTATCAAATGTCGAGGAAATAAGAGATTCGATATCAGATTTACTATTCAACTCCGGTAGTATTGCAAGTAGCACAGTTACAGAAATGTCAAATGTACTTCAAGATTTTATGAATACTGCAACAGACGAAGGACAATCCTTATTGGAATTGGGAGGATTATTAACTTTACAAACAACTAATCGAGTTAAGCAAGTAGGAGGTTTAGCTATTAGCGCGCCTAATGTGGCTGGCAAAATGCTTTATGATAATATATTAGTTTACTATTCAGATACTTTAACAGAAATTCATGAGAAAGGATATGCTAACGTTGCAAGTGAAACAATTGAGCCATACGGCCAAGCAATTTTAGATCAATTTAGTACTGAAAAGATAACTTGGACAGAGCGACTTTTCAATAGTCCTGCAAGTGGCATCAGAAAGATTTTTGGCATGCAAAACTCCAAATAGTAGTATAGGAGAGAGGTAAAGCTAGACTTGGCCGGGGAGCTAGACGTACCCTGTGACCCTCAACCGCCTTTAGGGGGGGCGACAGCTAGTGACGGCGCACCCAGTAAGCTGTCTAATCCGCATTTCAACTGAGATATCCTGTCCCTCGGGGTCGCAGGTGATTGCAGATATTTACCGGAGGGTAAATGTCGAGTCTTCATCATGGAAACCGGGTCAGGCCCGGAAGGGAGCAGCCTTACCGTGGACTACCGACGCTCGAGTGGGTCGCGGGGTTGAGAAGAAATACGGTGTCTGACATCTTGCCAGGACGACAACGCTAGTGGTCTGGCACTTTTTTTGATATTTTCTTTAACCAGTTTTTCCCGGGCTTCCATTCGGTAAACATAGTTGTTAGCATTCCTAATATCGTCAGCAAAGATCCAATCCATACTAGAATGATTCCAGGAATATCTCTAACAGTAATTACAGCACGACTACTTTCGTTTTCATTTCCAGGTGTCGCACCGTTCAAAGTAATGTAGAGATCTCTGTCTAGATCATGCCTCAGATAAATTTGAGTTGTTTCTTGATTAGTTCCACTTTCAATTTTCTTAGATATTTTATCTTCAAGAATAATTTCTCCTGAATTCTTGTTCTCTAAGGTGATATAAGCAATTAGTTCAATCTCATTTTCTAGTGGATTCATCTCAATATCTATCAATTCAATTATGTATTTACCAACTATTCTTCTATCTCCTTCTTCTAAGTTCACAGTATTTTCTTCATCTAATCCATAGGATAAACAGTAACCTACTATAATTAGCATGAATCCTAAGTGAGCAGTATATGGACCCCATGCTCGCAGCATTCCCAGCAGTTTCTTTTTTCTGTGATGGTTCATGTACTTAAAAATAGAGAATCCACAAATTACAGCCCATGGAATCATAGCTCCAACCATCCAGGCATTTCCATCGGAAATAATAGCATAAGCTAAGCTAAATACAATTCCTAACGCAGCAACCACCAATATATTTTTCATTTCATAGAATGGTCTTAAGGTATGGATTGTAAAAATAGCTGCAAGTAGAACTACAAATGGAGCCAATCTTATTTCAAACACTTCCGGAGCCATATATCCCTTACTTCTTACAAGTAATAGCACTAGTGTCACTGTCAAAATCAGCAGTTGAGTGTAAATGGCAGCGAAAAAAACATTTTCTTCGTCAAACACATCATTTAAATTCTTGAAAGTTTTGTTTTCCTTTTCTTCAAGCCCTTTATATCTTTGAATTACTAAATATAAGGTTAAAATGATTGATAAAATCATCATTATGAAGAATCCTCTTACTGAAATGTCTTCTTCTAAAACAAACCAAAATCGTGAGAAAGTTCCTCCTGTTTCCTCAACGATGAAAGCATGAACAGATGACCATATTCCGCCCCTTGTAACAAATGATTCCAAAAGAACTAATATGAAGGTTAACATTGCAAGCAAAGGACCTAAAATAACATAATCATTTCTTCTTCTTGACATAACTGAAGTATGAAGCAGAGTAGTCATAGATAACCAAGGTAAAAGCCCTGCAGTTTCAACAGGATCCCATGCCCAATATCCACCCCATCCTAAAGTAACATAAGCCCAATACCCGCCCAAGATGAGAGCTAAGCTCATTCCTATCCATGATGTTCTCCCCCATCTTTTTACGGATTCATTCCAATTCTTTTCTCCAGTTATCAAGTGGGCCATACCTGCAGCATATATCAGTACAATCATTCCATATGAAATGAACACTATTGGTGGATGAATTATCATGAATGGAGATAACAATAAAGGGTTCAATCCATTGCCTTCAAGGGGTACTATTTCATTTGTTCGAAAAGGGTTAATGTAAAGCTGAATTATGGAGAGGGCTAAGATTAGAAAACAACATACAATAGTTGTAAGTTCTTTTTGCCTATCCTGATGAGAATTAAACCTTCTTTCCATAATCATGAAAAGAGATGCACTCCATGTCCATATCAACAAAGTTCCGTCTCGTCCGGCCCATAAACCAGATAATTTGTAGAAGAGGCTTAAGTTTTCGGCGGAATAGTCTGAGACGTACTTGTATTCCAAATTTGTGGTATAGAAAAAGTAAACCAGCATGCTAAGAGATATTGTCTGTACTCCTAGCAAAGACAGCAATGAGATGTTAAGATATTCGAGGTTTTTCCTTGTCTGAAGTATGTAAATCGATGTAATTGCCAGCAGAGGGGCACAATAAATTAACAATTCACCGATATTCATCTTTTTAATGCAAAATATATGAAACCTAAAGTCATTACTACAGCATAAGTCCAGTATTCTCTGAATAATCCTTCACCCGCACTATCAGGTTCTTCTTCAATCTTCATATTTACTTTGAAATAATAGGAATCACCCATTTTTTCTACTTCCATTCCTTCGTAATAGCCATACTCACTTGCAGGTATTTTTTCTGTAGAATTATCTTGTTTTTCTAATTCATATTTATACCCTGGAAAATCATTAGATTTCACCTGGTAATCAAATTGAAACCTACCGTTCAGGCTTTCATTTCGAGTCATTTTTTGAGGTTTGTAACAAGTGTGTGGTTCCTCAAGAGTGCAAACATAAAAAGTAACACTTTCAACATCTTCATCAACGTCAATCCAAGCTGTAAATGTAGTTCCTTCACTTACCTCTTGGGGCGTGTGTGCCATTTCAGCAGCCGCGCTTGGAATCGTCAGGGCAAATAAAATCATTAATAATTTTTTCATACTAGATATCTCCTTTGTTATGTTATATTTTAAGTTTTTTCATCTTTTTTGTTGTATCTGATCCAACCTATTGAGAAACATGCAATCGAAAAAAGAAGAAATAAAGGATACATTGCATCCATCCATATCCCAGTTCTTTCAACACCACCTATGATAGTTATAATTGCACATAGAAAGCATATACTCCCAAAAATAAAATAAGATTTATAATCTTTCTCAAAATCCATACCGTAATTACATTAAAGGGTTATATTATACTTGACTTGTGAAAAAATACAGTAAAGTGTGTTTGGGAGGAACTTTTGACAAGATGCACTTGGGTCATGAATCGCTGCTCAGGACTGCATTTAGCTTATCAGAGGAAATAATAATTGGCTTAACTTCAGACGTAAGAGCGAAAATTAACAGAAGTGAAGAATATATTAATCCTTATTCAGAACGTTTTGAATCACTAAATGATTTTGTATCAAGTAATTTCAAAGGCCATTATTCAATTGTTGAATTGAATGATAACTGGGGTCCTGGAGTTTTTGATGAAAGCTTAAATGCGATAATTGTATCAGAAGAAACGGAGAAAGTAGCAACAGAGTTGAATGTTAACCGTAAGTTGAAAGGTTTGAAAGAATTAGAAATAGTAGTTATTCCCTTAGTTTTAGCAAAGGATGGGAGAAGAATTAGCAGTACTCGCATTCGTAATAAAGAAATTAATATCGAAGGTAGTAAGGCTTAATTTTATAGGCAGTCTCTAAATGCCACGCCATCTAAATATTTGTTAGAGGTAAATATGGTAGAGGAACTCATTTCAACATTGTCTAAGGAAATTAGAACTAGCATAACTGAAGATACATCAGTTCCAAGAAATGTTAGAACTAACGTAGTTACCGGTCTAGAGACTTATTTGCTCAATAAAAAAGACGATCTTGATTTAAGAATTTACTCTACAATTTCGATATTAGAGGAGCAAATTAATGATAGTAATATACCTCAACATGCTAGGACTAAGCTTTTTGAATTTATTAGAGACCTTGAAGAAATAGTTAGTAAGTGGCAAAATAAAGCATAATTTTTCTTTAAATTATATTTTTTGTAGGGGATACCTATTTATTACCTAACATCAGTCAATGAAACGTGATTGTGAGACAATTCGCTTCCGTAGCTCTGGCATTTTTATTTTTTGGCACAGTCATATTTTGGAATCCCGTGTCGGCAGAAGAGGTCGTCGGTCAAGAGGAGAATATCAATCTTTACCTTTACAGCGAAAACGGAGTGGGTAAACTTCATACTCGGGAAACAGGAGGCCACGGAGATGCAGAATCAGTAAACATACCTGTGGGAAGTAGTTATTTTTTCGCGCTTAACTTTAGCCTTCAAGATGATTTAGAGGCTAAATCATATAGAACTGATGTAGGATTCCATATCCATCTTTATGCAAATTCAGCCAATTTTAACACAGGCCATTTGAATATTTACGTTAGAGACGGGACTACTATGACAGGCGGCGAACTGCTTGCGACAGGCGGTATGGATGTTCCTTCAGTATTACAAGGAGATAATGAGGAACGTGTAGATGTATTTTGGGAAGACAATTATGGTCCAACCCACCAATTTGATTTTGAACATTTTATAGTTCTTGAATTGGAAAACGACGGTGAGAATGCGGTTAATTTAGAATTAGATACTGGTAAGGATGGAAATTCACCCTCAAGGCTGATTGTAACTACAAATCCAGTTACAGATATCGAGATAATTACAGAATCGTATAATTTAGAGACTCCCGATTTGGATGATTTAATTATCGCAAATAATTTTCAACCTAACCTTCCACTTGATCTTTCAAAAGTATTTGTATCTGCACAAGCACTAAATGCTTTTGGAACTTATGACATCACCGAATTCAAGGTGGCAGTATTTGATTCAGATGATAACGAATTGTTCGAAGAATATGTGGAAATCAACGAGCCTGATGAGAATAGTGGAACCAATGAGTTTAATGAACTAGAATGGAACTACAATAACTTAGAATCATCTGGAGAATTGGATAAAGGAATTTATTCAATTAGAGTTTCTGCAATTGATCAGCAAGGAAATGAATTTTACGTTGACAAATCAATTCAAATGGATGCTTATGGTATATATTTATCGACTCCAGAGACACAGCAGAGCGTTGCAGTAGGAGGTGATGTCTCTTACCAAATGCTTGTTAGAAATTCAGGAGATGAGAATGATAAGTTTACAATTGAACCGAGTGAAACTTCAGATAATTGGGTAGTTAGTCCACAATCTTGGACAAGTAATACATTATTTCCTGGAGATGAGCAAATATGTACTTTTACAGTTTCAGTAGCCGATTCGACTGAAATGGTTGGTAAAAATACAATTGTTGTTTTCACAGGTCGCTCAGAAAATTCAGTTACCCCAGTTAACTTTGATTTGGAAACTAAGACTTCAGTTGGCGCAGATTATGAGATTTCAATGTATTTTGACGATCCAAGTTCAGGTCAAGCAGTAACAAGTTTTAATGTAAATGGAGTTGCAGGGGATTGGAACCAATATCAATTAAGTATAGCAAATCAAGGCCAAGACACAGATTCCGTTCAGCTAACTTCACAAGAAGTACCAGCAGATTGGGAAATTGAGTTTGAATATGACGATTTAAGAGGTGCTACTATTACAGTTTCTGATATTCCCAGACTTGGTGATGGTTTTAATGTGGCAAATGTCACAGTTTGGGCTAAACCTGCGCAGGGCGGAGAATTGGATACAGCCTCGATTAAGCTAATTGGTGTATCCGAAGGAAATGCCACCAAAAGCGATGTTGCAACCTTAATTTTAACACGTTCATTTGGATTATCTCTATCTATAGTTCCTCAAAGTAGCTCAGGTATATTCATCAATAAGGAAGCCGGTCAGCAGTTTGAAGTTGATTTACTTCTTGAATCCGAAATGGAAGGTGACCATACGATTAAGCTCTATATGGGAGATAATTTCCCAGAAGGGTGGACTCATTCATTTAAAGAGAATGGTGCAACAGTTACTGAAGTTTCAATAAGTGGTGGTGATAGTAAATCGTTAGATTTATTCATAAATGTCGGTAGTCAAGCAGTTTACAAGGAAGATGGTGATGTTTTTGATGCCTATGCCCAAGATATTTCTGACTCAAGTGTAGTAGCTAAAAAACAGTTGACAGTTATTTTGGAATACAGCGGTGGTTTTGAATTGTCATCATTGAAATATAGGGAAACATTAGCTCCAGAAGATAGTTACACATTTCAGATAACTATAGAAAATAAGGCAAATGCTAATGATAAGTTTACCCTTTCAGCAACTTCCGTACCTTCTGGATGGCGTGTACTCTTTATCAATGGTAATGTTTTTGAAGTTGAAGCAGGCAGAACGTTATCAGTTCCAATAAAAGTTGAAGTTAGCGACGAGGCAAGAGATGGAGATCAAGAGAGTATTACAATTTCCATTTTTAGTGATATTTCTAATCAAGAAAAGCAGCAATCTTTTGTTGTGGATGTGGAGCAAGGTTTCACAGCTAGATTGACTACCGCAATATCTGATTTATGGTATATTTTTGTTTTTTTTGCCTTGATTATAGTAGTAGGTGCAATTTCTTACAACCAACAAGACGACGAAGATTGGGACGATGAAGAGGAATACGAGTCACCTTCCTCACCTCAAAGCCCAGTCCCAGCAGAAACTGAAGCTTCTTCAGGTGATGACTGGGATGATTGGGATTAGGCAGCCTAATGTCTACAAATCTCAGATTTTTAGGTGGAGCTTCGGAAGTAGGAAGAATTGGTGCAGTTCTAGAAGGAGACAAAGGTCGTTTACTGCTAGATTACGGTTTGCAGCCCGATGATCCTCCTAAATCGCCACTTCCAGCACCCGAAGTCGATGCATTATTGCTTACACATGCTCATTTAGATCATTGCGGACTTGTGCCAAAGATTGCAAACAGAGGCACTCCAATTGTTTCCACACCAGTAACTGGAGATTTAGCTGAAAGAATGGCACAAGATACGTTAAGAGTTGCTGAAATCGAGAATTATCCGTTACCCTTTCATAAATCAGCTATTTCGGATTTAGTACAAAATCATCGTAGTATTCTTCCAGGTAATGTAGATTATAGAGGAGGATTTGAGTTCAATGTTTACAATGCAGGTCACATCCCTGGAGCTGTAATGTATAACTTTCCACAAGATGATTTTTTATTTACCGGAGACATACACACAGTGAATACACAACTCACTCGTGCTGCTAAGCCCCACCAATGTAAAACATTGGCAATAGAGTCTACATACGGTGGACGTGAGCATCCTGACAGAGTTGATACTGAGAAAGAGTTAATAGACTCTGTAGAAGATGTAGTCAACAGAGGTGGTCAAGTTGTGCTTCCTTCTTTCGGTTTAGGCCGTTCTCAAGAGCTACTGATGCTTGTTGAAAAGCTGGGCGTGGAGGTTTGGCTTGATGGCATGGGCAGAGACATAGCCAGAATTCTACAAAAATATCCTGGTTCAATTAGAGATTTCGGTGGAATGAACAAAGCTTTCAGAAATACCAATTTTGTCAGATATGCAAGACAAAGGAAAAAAGCCATGAAAGGCGACGTCATTGTTACGACATCTGGTATGCTGAATGGAGGTCCAGTTTTACATTATTTATCGGAAATACGAAAGAATTCCTCTTCAGCAGTTTTTTTGACAGGCTTTCAGGTGCCTGGGACAAATGGGCACCTTTTGAAAGAAACTGGTAAACTCAGGTTAGAACGGGGCGATACCTCGCCACCAATGGATATTAATTGTCAATTAAGGTCTTTTGATCTTAGTGGGCATGCAGGCCACAGTCAAATAGTAGATTTTATTCACAAATGTAATCCTGAGAAAGTAATACTTTATCACGGAGATAATAGAGAAGCTTTTAGTGAAGATTTGAAAGATTATGAGCTTATCTTACCTCAAGAAAATGATAGTATTGAAATCAACTAGGCTTCTTTCATTTTGTTATCAGGACCTATAAACATTCGAATAATACCTAACAATAGGAAGAATATAAGTGAAGTAAAAACTATTCCATAAGGGCCTTGTAGTTCAATTGAATCTTGTATTTGTCCATCACTAGTTGATAAATACTTATTAATGTTGATAACAATTTCAGCTATAATGAATGTAATAAATAAGATTACAGCTAAATTAATTAAATAGCTGACAAATAGAGTCCTTAAAGTTTTTGAAACACTTTTTCTTTGAGCATTTGTTAATAGTGAAATATCCAAACCGGCAGGTTTGAATTGTTCAGCATAATTTTCATATTTAATTGCAGCATATGATAATTCAATATAAATTACAAATCCTAAACCAATAAAAATCCCGCTGGATAAATATTCACTCCAAGTTTTTTCATCTTGCTTTGTATCGTAGCCACAATAACCTTCATCAAAATTTTCAAGACATAAATTAGGCGTATAAAGAAATCCTATAATAATTGCTAGACCTATGGATGCAGCAATTGCCCAACCTTTTCTTTTCCATATGCCATAAGCACCTAAGAACGGCATCGATCCAAAAATAATGTTTGTTAGTCTAACTGAAATGTCATCAATTCTATCATTTGTCCCCTCTACGTCATCATATACTAATTTGATAGGTTTCCATTTCCATTGAGTTGCATTTGTTTCACTTGACTCAATATCTGCATTGGTAGGGATTAAGTAATCACCTTGCTCAACATTAATGGCAGGATCTGCAATGTAATGGCCAAGACTCCCTACAATTAGTAAAAATAAAAAGAATTTGTATTTTCCTTTAAAAATTGTAAAAAAGTAGTAAAGGAAACCGGTAGCAAATCCCCACGGCACAAAAACGTCAGGATCGGGGTTAAATCCTTCCAGAGAATTTCCAAGATATCTTGTAAGAAGAGAATCTTTTGGATTATGGTACATGTAAAATTCACTTATGACATAAATAAGTGCTAAGCTAGAAATTATTTTGATTGCAAATATTATAGGATATTCACCAAAAAAATCTTTATAGTTTAAAATTTTATCAATTTTTGGAATTCTTGATACTTTTACCTCAGCAGGAGTTTCTTCCATTTAAATCTCCTGAAGTGCTGTATTGACATTATCACCATATTTCCAATCACCTACTTGTAATCCGAAGCTTCTAAGTTCGGAGATCATATTATCTCTTTCAATCTTTGCAATAAGTAAAGGTTCCATAGGAATTCTTTTCATTCTTTCTTCAAAGTCTAAACTAGATGGTGAGATAGTTGTAATTGTAAATCCTCTACTTATCGTGCTTGTAAATGCTTCAGCAATTGTATGGTCATCATCTAATGAACTAAAAAGTATTATTGGAGATCCGCTTGGTAAGTGTGGTAACAAGTCTTTCATTACAATCTCGAGTTTTAGGTTGCCTTGAGGTTTAGCACTAGATAATGCAGTTAGAATCTTGAAAAGATGATGTTCTCCTCTGTCCAAATCCACTCTTTCTATGCTTTCTCCGTAGATCATTAGAGCAACATTGTTTCTTTCATCAAGAAGTTGTTTGGCATAAGTTGCTGCAGCTCTGCAAGACATCTCTAGAGGGGTATCTTTTCCACCACCCACAGCAGAAACCTCTCTAGCATCTAGTAATAATATAACATCCATAACATCCTCACGAACGGTTTCATTAACCATCATTTTACCTTTTTTAGCCATTGCTTTCCAGTTAACAGATCTAAGTGAGTCTCCTGGGACAAATTCTCTTAGAGAATAAAACTCTGTTCCGGTTCCAATAACATTCAAAGGCATAGCGCCAGATAGTAATTTAGGAGCTCGTGACGTTATAACCTGCTCCTCAAGGACTTCAACTTGAGGAAATACTGAGAAACTGTGAATAGATTCCTCTAATCGTTCATTGTAAAACAAATCAAAGGCATCTTTTACGCGCATTTTGACAGGACCTAAATGGTAATGTCCTCTCAAAGGTAATTTCAGAGTGTATTCGAAAGAAATTTCTTGCCAAGGTCTCATGTAAAGTAAGGTGTAATTTGATCCTTTAATGATTCTTGCCTGAGGAGGTAAGCTATCATATATTTCTACGAATCCTATCCCTAAACCTGTATTTTTAATTATAAATTTAACAGACATGGTGCCATCTTCAAAAATATTATCAGAAGTAGTCTCTCTCCTAATTTTAACATTAGGCATCCAAACATCTAAAAAACTAGAGATTACTACAAATGTCACCATTACAAGTCCGGCACTTATGAAAAGGTAATTTAGTCTAATCAACCCTGCAAGAGTTAGGAATATAGCTCCGCCTGCGACAGCTGCAGCTTTCTTACTCCACATCTAGTCTTCTAATTGCCCTTGTGTTGTTGGTACTTCCACTTGTTCTAGAATTTCTGAGACTATTTCTTCAGTCTTTACGCCCTTTATTCTTGGTTCAGGCTTTAAGATTATACGGTGCCTTAGAGTATAGATACTTAATCTTTTGATATCATCAGGGATTACATAGTCTCTTCCACTTAAGACCGCAAGCGCCCTTGATAATTTGAAAAGAGACTGAGCCCCTCTTGGAGAAGAGCCGACTTTAACTCGAGGGTCTTCACGAGTGCGGTAGATAATTTCAACAATATATTCGATAATAGAATCGTCGATTCTAACTTTCTCAAGGCTTAATTGCATTTCACGGAGTTTCTCGGGAGTTGTTATTGCTTGTAGCGTATGATCATCTTTTCCTCTTTGCTTTCTCTTTACAAGTATCGCTCTTTCAATAGGCCTTCCAGGATATCCCATAGATAGTTTCATCATAAAACGGTCGAGCTGAGCATCAGGTAAAGGATAGGTACCCTCAGATTCGATAGGATTTTGTGTTGCTAAGGTTACAAAAGGTTCAGGTAGTATGTGAGTTTCACCTTCAATAGTAACTTGGTGTTCTTGCATTGCTTCTAATAATGCAGCTTGAGTTTTTGGAGGCGCTCGATTTATTTCGTCAGCAAGTAGTAAATTACAGAACAAGGGTCCTTTTCTAAATTCAAACTTTTGGTCTTTCTGATTCCATATATATATTCCAGTAATATCCGCAGGCAGCAGATCAGGAGTAAATTGTACACGTTTAAAATTAATTCCAAGAGCTTGTGCAAAGGTATTAGCTAGTAATGTTTTAGCTAATCCGGGATTATCTTCAAAGAGAATATTTCCTCCAGCAAGTATCCCAACTGCAGTCAAGTCTAGAATGGGCCTTTTACCCATAACAACTTGTTCAGCTTCAGCAAGAACAGCTTGCATCATGTCATGTGTTTCTTGTAATGAAGGATCCATCATGTAGGTTTGTACACCTTCACTCTGTCCTTCAGTCCCAACTTCTGGAGTTGGTTCTTGCTCTTTTTCTTCTTTCTTATTACTTCCAAATAGGCCCATTATTTTTTCCATCCTTTTATTGCTTCTTCAACCTCTCTCAAGGTCATACTTCTATCGTCATTAATCATAAATTTAATTAATAGAGAATCATGTAACATTTCTTCAATTTTAGTTTGAGATAGCATTCCAAATTCTTCTCTTGTATATCCATTTTCGATTCTTACTTTTTCTATAAATATTTCTTTAATCTTACAACTGGTGATGATGAGAGTAGAGAATCCACAGCCTTGGAGACACCTTTTCAACATATATGAAGGAAGACTATCTAGATTTAGAGTACCTCACGCGCATTACACTCACCCGGAAACGATTAAAGAAATATTTATAGAAAAAGTAAGAATCGAAAATGGATATACAAGAGAAGAA
>MIZB01000153.1_pt1 | contig 16346 bp, 19 predicted proteins | sample 888171 | NCBI WGS metagenome assembly MIZB01 (sample SAMN05440186, study PRJNA335308) | marine metagenome | isolation source: marine water
CCGATCAGCGGCGCCACGGGGCCCGTAGCTTAGTCTGGTGGAGCTCCCGGCTCATAACCGGGCGGTCGTCGGTTCAAATCCGGCCGGGCCCACCAACTAGTTTTGTGAAGCGTTCTGTCACATCCTCTGCTGTTGCATTCATTATTGCTTCAGTACCAAAGCCTTCTACAGTAATTGATGCAGCTGCAGAGCCGTAATACATGGCTCTTACTAGAGTTTTGTAGTCATATTTTCCGGTTTCAGCTAGATAGCCCATTGTAGCTCCAGCGAAGGTATCTCCTGCGCCAGTAGGGTCTACAAAGTTATCTATTTTGTAGCAAGGGATATCTTTTTTCATTTTTTCATTGTACAATGTAGCTCCATTTTCACCCCGTTTAATTATTACATATTCCGGTCCTTTTCTAAGCAGAATTTGTGCAGCTTCGTCTAAATCGTTTACTTGTGAATACATTTGAGCTTCTGCATCATTTAGAAATAAAAGTTGAATATTTGAGACTGCCTCATCCAATTTATTTTTCTGTATGTCAATCCATAGGTTCATTGTGTCTAATGCAATCACTTTAGATTTCATTTGTTTTAAGACCTTATCTTGAATATTGGGGTCATTATTACATAAAAGGGTAAAATTTACTTTTCTATAATCTTCATTTACTTCCCAATCATAGTGGTCATTAATTTGAAAATCTGTTTCATGAGTTATGGCTTGTGACATGTCACCTATGTATTCACCTGACCAATGAAATGTAGGGCATTCTAATTTTTTAACACAATCTAAATTAATTTCTTTACTGCCTAATTTATCAACTATTTGATTAGGAAAATCATTACCAATTGCAGCAATTAATGCCGTTTTAGTAAAAAAGCTAGATGATATACTAGAATATACCCCAGCTCCACCTACAATCTTCTTTTCACTCCTTTTAGGAGTCTTCAAATCATCTAATGCTAAAACACCGGCTACAATTAGTTTCGAGCTCACAATACCCCCAAGAGGTCTTGCTTTAAATCCCATCTACTGTGCAGTATCAATGGCAACCTCTCGCAAGATAGCTTTGCTCTTTGCAGCAGAAAATGTGAATGCAATAATCGGTTGGATTGCATTACTATTTGTTGCAAGGAAAATGGGAGCCTCAGCAATAGGAGAGTTTAGCTTTGCTTTAAGCATTGTTGGTTCTTTTACTTTCATAGCATTCTTTGGATTCAAAATGGCCCATGTTAAAAGAATCAGTGAAGGTCTTGATCTAGGTAAATGTATTGGGACATTTTTATCGATCAGACTTTTTTTAATTTCACTTATGCTTATTACATTTATATCATCATATTGGTTTTGGACTGGTTTTTTAGGTAAGGAAATTTACGATATACAAACACCTGGCTTGTTGCTTACTGTAGTTCTTTACTATATTGTATTTTTAATTGTTGGAATAATGCCAGCCACTTTTAGTGGACTTGAACAAAGCGCACGAGTAGCCATACCTAACATAATAGGTACAACACTTAGGTCTTTTATTTTTATTGCAGCAGCTTTTATGGGTTTAGGAGTTATTTGGTTAGCTCGTGCTTACCTAGTAGGAATTGTGGTAATAGGTCTCCTTTCTTTTTGGTATTTCAGGGATTTCCCAATATCTAAACCAGATTCTCAGACTTTCAATTCATACAAAATTTATGCATTACCTGTTGCTGCGGCTTCTATTTTTGGAGTTCTAAAGCAATATATTGATAAAATATTTATAGGTATATTTTGGACAGAATATCAGGTAGGACTTTATTTTGGAGTCCAAAGGATAGCTTTGTTTATTGGAACTATGGCTTTGGCAATTGAAGGCATGCTATTACCAGCAATTTCCAGTTTGCACTCTAATAGGAAAGATAAAGAAATCACAACATTAGTTCACGATGCAGAAAGGTACGTAGCTATGGTTTGCATTCCTCTTGTAGCTATGACAATTGTTTGGTCAAGTGAAATTATTTTAGTATTTATTAGTAAAGAATTTTTGTCTGCTTCAAATATATTAAAAATATTAGCCTTAGTTGCTCTAGTAAGAGTTTTGAATCGTCCATGGTCTGTTGCTTTAAGAGGTTCAGATAGGCCAGATTTAACTTCGATTTTGAGTATATTTTCTTCAATATTGAGCATAATATTAATGCTTATTTTAGTACCTAAAAGAATTCCCCAACTGGGCTTAGAAAATCTTTTTGGATTAGGTGGCGAAGGTGCAGCTTATGCAGTATTAATTTCAGAAATTCTTGTAGGAATCTCATTAAGGATTCTGTGTTATAAATATTTGAATATTCTACCAAAAGCTAATTTCCTTGTGCAAATATTTGTTGCAACACTAGTTGGCTTAATTATGTGGCAAGTTCAAGAAACAATTACAGTAGATAGGTGGTTTGAATTACTATTCCTATCGGGACTTGGAGGTTTACTATTCTTATCCATATTATCTATGATTGGTTCGTTCAATCAGAAAGATTTTAATTTCTTTTGGAATACTTTAAATCCAAAATCGATGAAGCAATATGTAGGAGAAGAACTTAAACGCTAATCATGATATTTACAGTAGTTTTAGTATTAATATTCGTTCTAGCAGTTGTTGGTATCTTTGCATACCAAAAAATATACAATCCAGGACGGCTTTGCAAAACATGCTATAGAGTAGTGCCTGATAAAATCCCCAACTGTCCATATTGCGATACTGAAATTGAGTGGTAATTATTTATTATCTAATGAATCCGCTATAATTTTGATTGCCACACCTGTTACTGCTCCAGCAATTAAGCCAGTAATGAGCCTTTTTGGATTTGTAGATTCATAGTCTGTCAAAAGTTGAATCGTTCCATCTAACCCTATAGGGATCAATGCGGCAATAACCAGGGGCAGTGTAAGTACAGTTCTTTTCCTAGATGCGTACATGAATCCTATAACTAAACCCAAAAAGATTCCAGTGTCTCTAGCACAAAAAGACATTTGATTATCATTGTATGAATATGATCGATGCGATAATTGGTGGCAATTTAAATCTCCAATGTAGTATATTCCTCTAGCTATGATGTTCATCTCTTGTATAACTTCTTTGTTATCATATTTCCCAACGACTCCACTTAAATCACCGGTAGTTCCACTTTCTATAAGATAAGGACTGAATAATAGTAATGACAGCCAACCCCATAAAATAACAAAACTTGTTTTGTTCCACTTTCCCATGTGGTTCCATTCTTCTACTAGTTTCCACGATGTCATTTGCTGTTAAATTTTTGATAATCAATTAGTAATAGTGCGAGAGCAACTACGGATAAGATGCTGCCTATAAGGAAACCATAACTTATAATTCCAAATAAGCATCCAGTTATTGCAATTTTAAAATTTTCTTGCAATAATGCCGCAGCACTTCCCATTAATGTAATAAGAGCTGAAATCATGAATATCGGAGCAAGAGCATAATTTGGAGGCCAAGGTTCTGCAATTTGTTTTCTTAAATCTAATTTGATATCTCCGTCACCCTTCTCTACTTCAACCTCTAAGATATTTGCACTACCAGATCTAATGTCCATCCATACACTAACGTCTTTATATCCCTCAATTGAAAAAAGAATACTAATCTCTTCACCTTGAAGGTCGTAAAGATAATACTGCCCTTGGTTGTTTGTTGTAGTTTGTTTATTTCCTCCGTAAACTGCAACACCTTCCATTGCATTTCCATCTTCGTCAATAACAGATCCATGTACTGATGAAAGGCCATTATTGTCCCATTGATCTTCTTGATTATTCCATTTCAATCCATACATTACTCCAGAAAGTAATCCGAGAACAAAAACTATAGAAAGTAGTATTCCAGCCCATTGAGCATTACTTTTTGGTTTCTCACTTAGATTATTGATATTTTCCCAAGTATATGCATCCTTTATGTTGGTAAACACCATTTTGATAGGCGTATCATCCTTAAATTCATTATTCGTCGGGTCTTTGGATTTTTTATCCTTAACTCTTGTTGAAGCCTCTCTTCTTATTTCAGTCCTTAGCCATTTATTTGCTTCACTGGTAAATTTATATTTCTTTCTAATATATGCAACAGTTTGTTTTTCAATTTTTGTATAATCATTATAATCACTTATTTTTGGGAATATTTTTTTAGTATCTTTAAGATTGATTTCATTTCTATCTTTAGTAATGGCCATTACAAGATTCATTAATTCTCGGTCATATTTTTTTCCATCGATAGTTAATGTAGGTTCTTCTTTATTTTTCCCAGTGATTGCTCTTTTAACTTCACTTCCAATTTTGTCAGTTAAGTCACTAATTTGTTTTTTAATGTCTCCGACGATATTATTTTCATTTATAGCTACGGCAGAGTCACACATAGGACATGTTGCTTTTCCACCAACATCCTTAGTAGTATTGAAAACGTTGTAGCATGTTGTACAGCGTATTTTGGACTCAGCCATTGAAACATATTCAACCGTTGGTTAAATAAACATGACGATTGGGCAGTTATGGACTGGTGGATGGCTATAATTCTTGGAATATTGCAAGGAATTACAGAGTGGCTACCTATAAGCAGTAGCGGGCATTTAGCAATCTTTCAGCATTACTTTGAAGAAGAACCACCTATACTTTTTGATGTAATCTTACATTTAGGATCTTTACTTGTAGTTTCATATATTTTAAAGGATGAGATAAGCGATTTTTTAGGAGCAGTTCTTTCAATTATAAGAAAAATAAATGGAAAAAGTAGCTTTAATGAAGAAGAAAGATTAGTTTTATTGGTAGCTACTGCCTCAGTACCTACAGCATTATTCGGCTTGGCATTTGATGGAGACATTATTCAAAATTTTTATGAAGAAATGTACTTGGTAGGTACCTGCTTAATTATCACAGGCATTGTTATTTGGTTTTCTAAGAATTATAATAATAATTTAAGTTTTTCAAATTTATCATATTCAAAAACATTTTGTGTGGGAGTTGTTCAAGGTTTATCTATTCTTCCAGGAATTTCTCGTTCAGGTACTACGATTGCATTTCTTAGAATTTTTGGATTAGAACCAATTAAAGCGGCCAGATTTTCGTTTCTTATCTTTATTCCCGCAATTATTGGAGCCACTTTTCTTAAATTAAATGAAGCTGGAGATACACTGGAAGAGGTTGGTTTGGTATCAATTTTACTAGGTTTTTCATTTTCAGTAATTTCTAGTTTCGTATCTATTAAATTTTTATTAGCTGTAATCAATAGCCAAAAGTTCCATTATTTCACACCTTATTGCTTAATTATCGGTACTTTTTTGATATTTGATAGTTCTTTAATTTAATTGCTCACTTTCAACTTTAATATCATAACTTCCGGAATAGACTAATGCACCGACACCTTCGAATCCTGAACCTGAAATTTTAATTGTCCAAGTTCCGTATATAGGTGGTAAAACTAGTAATCTTTCACTTACAGGATTATTCCATGTTACTATTTCGTAGCCTTCTCCGTGCTGTCCACCTGTAGGATCTATTAGGCTAAAATCTAATGTTCCGGCTGGCCCTTCGCTTGGTTGGTTACCTCCAACAAGTTCGTACACTACGCTCAATGTAAGTTCAACGTATTTTGCTTCCCATTCACTTTCGATAACAAACGAATATGTACTTATTTCCCACGAAAGATTTTGAAGAGGCTTTTGAAATTGAAGAGGGTCTTCAACAATATCAGCTATGGCATTAGTTACAGTCTCTTGGTCTTGGTTTGGATCTGGGGCAAAATTTCCTTGTGTACTCCACACTTCAATTGTAGAGTATGCTCTCTCTTTTTCAGGCACTAGCCGGTCCATCAAACCGTTCATTGCAGGTACGTCAATACATCCTATTGACAAAAACATCACAGTGACTGCTAAGGCTAACCTCACAAAGTTTGGATTCAAAAGGAGTAAATAAAAGATTTTGTAGTTAGTAAAAGGCCTAAACCCCCCCTTCTTTCAGCATATGTGTCGGATGTCAAAGACAAGCTTTTGGAATTAGCTAAAATTGAAGCAGCTCAATATGGAGAGGCTAAACCTAAAAGTGTTATCGGAAAAGCAATGGGAAAGCATCCTGAATTCCGTAGTCAAGCTAAAGACTTAATGTCAATTATTGACGAAGTTATTGAAGAAGTAAATTCTCTTAATGTCAATGATTTAAAATCTTACTTACCAAAAAAGAAGAAACTTGTAAAATCCGAACCCAAAGAACTACCACCTTTGAATAAATCTGAAGATGTTGTTTTACGATTTGCACCTGGTCCGAGTGGTCCTCTTCACTTAGGGCACACTAGAGCTTTAGCTCTTAACAATTATTACAAAAATAGATACGGCGGAAAACTAATACTAAGGTTAGAAGATACGAATCCAAACGCTATAGATTCAGACGCTTATGAGATGATTCAAGATGATTTAAAATGGTTGGACATTGAAGCTGATAAAGTCATAATTCAATCAGAGAGGATTGATACTTATTATGAGGATATTCGTAAAATTATATTAGAAGGTGGAGCCTACGTAACTAAATCAGATGCAGAAGAGTGGAGAGATCTAAAAAGGCAGAAAAAAGCTCATCCTGATCGTAATAGAAATCCAGAAATTCAGATCAAAGAGTTTGAATCTTTGTTAAAAGACGAAAATGGAATTGTAGTTATCAAAACAAATTTAGAGGATCCTAATCCAGCACTTAGGGACTTTGTTGCTTTTAGGATTGTTGATGACCCTCATCCCTTACAAAAATCTAAATACAGATTGTGGCCTCTCTATAATTTTGCGGTAGCAATTGATGATTATAGGTTAGGTATTACCCACGTCCTTAGAGGTAAGGATCATTTGAATAATACAGAAAAACAGAAGTGGATTTACAAATACATGGGATGGGATGAGCCTGAGTTCATTCACTACGGCCTTGTATCTATTCCAAAAACTAATCTAAAGACAAGTAAAATTCGTCAATCTATTTCTGAAGGTGAGTATAGTGGTTGGGACGATTGTAGAATCGCGACAATCAGGGCTTTAGCAAGGAGAGGTTATTCATCAGAGACGTTTAGTAAGTACTGGGAGGCTTCTGGAGTAAAAGAAGTGGATATCAAGTTTTCATGGCAAAATTTTGATGCAATGAACAAAGATTTGATTGATGCTAAAAGTAAAAGATTATTTTTTGTTTCTGAGCCTAAAGAATTTACCTTCAAAACTGGAGAGACAATTACTAAAGAAGCACCTTGGCACCCTGACAACAAAGATTTAGGGAATAGAGTAGAAATTATCAATTCAGGTTCTAAGATTTACTTGCCGGGTGCAGACCTAGGTAAACTTCAGGATTCTTCAGAAATTCGTCTGAAAAATCTCTGTAATGTTAAAATCAATGGTAACTCTTTAGAATTTACAGATTTTGAGCATAAGAAAGGAATTCCAATATTCCAGTGGTGTTCAGCGAGTAAAAATATAAGATTATTTTATCCAGATGGAGTTGTAAATAGTGGTTTAGTCGAGGATAATATAGATGATTTAGATAATACCGTGGTTCAGTTTGAGAGAACTGGTTTTGTTAGATTGGAGGGAGACAAAGCGTTTTTCTTACACCGCTAATACGATACTATGTCAGTAGGCCATCATCATCATCATGAAATAGAAGATGAAGAATCTGAACGAAAGACACGCATTGTAGTAATAATTACATTAGTGACTATGGTTATAGAGATTTATGCCGGAATAGTAACAAAATCAATGGGCTTGTTAGCTGATGGTTGGCACATGGGTACGCACGCTAGCGCGCTATCAATAACTCTCTATGCTTACTATTATGCTAGAACTGAAGAATCGGTAAAAGGTAAGAGAGAATCTGTGATGGCTCTTGCAGGTTTCACTTCAGGAATTATTTTAGCTTTAGTTGCAATATACATTGGCCTAGAATCTCTTGATAAAGTTGTTAATCCTCCTGATATTCAATTTAGAGAGGCTATAGCAGTTGCTTTTTTTGGATTGTTAGTAAATATTGCCTGTGCTTATATTCTTGGAATTGAGGGGCGCCATCACGATCATGACCACAACCATGAGCACGATCATGACCACAACCATGAGCACGATCATGACCACAACCATGAGCACGATCATGACCATAAAAACTCAGAAAGAGGGACTTGGAATGTTGCATTGAATACTTACAAGGAAGATTTTGACACAGTTAAATCTGTTTTTGACAGCTACGTTACTCCTGCTGATGAGATAGAAGATTTGAATCGAAGAGGCGCTTACATGCATGTTTTAGCTGACGCTTTAGTATCAGTTTTAATCCTCATTGCTTTAATTTTAGGTATGTTTTTCCCTAAATTAGCTATTTTAGATCCTCTAATAGGTATAATTGGCGGTGTGATTATTGCTCGCTGGGCTCTCAGTTTAATTACCGAAAGTAAAAATCAACTTCTTGGAATAGATTAAAGTTTTGATATAATATCATGCATCTTTGGCCTATTCGTTAACTTAGAGATTAGCTTCTCTCTAGCTTTTTTGATATTTTTGTTTCTCTCTTCGCCATTCCATTCGTAAAACAGGTTGATACATTTTTCTAATTCATTAACATTTGTAAATAATCCTTTTTCATCAACAATTTCTTCGGCACCATCCCAATCTTTACTTATTGCCCAGCACCCCGTAGCAACGCCTTCAACAATTGAAGTTTGGGTTCCTTCGTGAATGGAATTAGAGACAATACAATCGTTCGATTTATACCAATTGTTTAAGTCTTTCACATAACCTTCTATTGTAATTTTATGTTCTAAATTATTTTCAATTATGTAGTGCTTAATTTTTCCAGAATATAGCTCATCTTTTGTTTTGCCCGCGATACTAAGTTTAATCTCGGGTAATTTCATTTCTCCAAAGTGTTCAACAAATTCCAAGACTCCTTTTCTTGGCTCGATATTCCCTAGCATTCCTATTTGCATAGTTTTTTTTCTATGGGCTAACGGAAAATCTTCAAAGTTTAGGTTGTCGTATGTGACAAAAGTTTTTCCCTTATAGTCTCCTTTTGCGTGAAATTTTCTCTCCATAGCTTCGCTAATGAATAGGACTGAATCAATATTATTCCATTGAATTTCATCATAATGTCGGTCAAGTTCAAATCGGTGCATTCTACATGCTAAAACATTTTTGTAATTTTTTTTCGAAAGCCATCTTAGATAGTGTGTAGCCCATTCACAAAATACTACATCTGCCCATTTGGCTAATTTTGGTAGTTGTGTTCTAATTTCCCATTTATTTTTTAAAACTCGTAGTAAATCTAAAGGAGTTCTAATCTTTGGAGGTGAGCGCGGAGGGTTGAATATCCTGAGGTCAAATTTTTCCTCCCATTCAGGTATATTTTGTTTAATGAAGTGGTCATTATCGATTACTAAAGCGACCTTTTTTTTCATCTTTCTATCGTAACCTTTTTACACTTTGACAAACCATCTTTGATGATTTTTTCTTCTTCTGCCCCATCGTTGTAAATATCGGAAGAGCCATACAGAAAATCTACAGCTAGCTCAAACTTTGGAGCGCTATTAACAAATTTTAGACTTGCCCTCTTATCAGAACCTGCGACGTTATTAGATACAGGCAATGATTCGACCTCTTTGAATGTGATAGTATTACGTTTACCTTTCTTATTTTTACCGAACGGTAAAAGTTCAGCGTCAAAATGTTTTTTCACAGAATCATTGGCTTCTTCTAAAACAACTCGTAAGTTATCAAATAAGCAGTATTCGCTCAATATTTTTCCATTTGTGAGGGTTATAAAGGGTTGTCCTCTAAGAAATTGTGCTCCCGAACCTGTTAATCATAGGCGTTCCAAAGGCAGGTACGACTTCTATTTTTTCTTATCTTAATTTACACAAGGATGTTTTCGGATCAAATCCAAAAGAACCTGGTTATTTTCATCCATTAAGATGGGGTGAAAAGTTAGAAAATATTGATAAATATGAGAATGCCTTTTCAGGACATTCTAATCAAAAATATGCAATGGAAGCGACTCCAGGCTATTTTTACGGAGGGAAGAAAGTTTCAGACAAGATGAAAGATATGTTACCTAATTCGAAAGTAATCATAGTTCTTAGAGATCCAGTTCAGAGACTTTTCTCATTCTACAAGTATAAACTTAGTTTAGGCCACATTGATTCAGGTTTATCTTTTGAGGGGTATTTAGAAAAATGCAAATCCATGGCCATTAATGAAAAAATAAAAAAAGAAAATTATGATTTTTGGGGGATGGAGGGGGGCCTCTATGCAGATTTATTGGAAGCTTGGCACTCTACCTATGGAGATAATCTCAAGGTATGTTTTTTTGATGATTTAGTAAAAGATAGAGTCCAATTCACGTCTGATATTTGTAATTGGCTTGGTATTAACTTTGAAAATATAGACTCTACTAAAATGGTTATTGAAAATAAATCTATGCTGTACCGGAGTAAATCATTGCAAAATTTTGCAATATCCTTTGATAAAAATTTGGGAGTTCTTTGGAATTTTATGCCTTTTGTAAAAAAACCTTTTAGTTTTGCTTATAATTTATTAAATTCAAAACCACATAATGCTGTTCTCAGTAGTTCATCAAGAAAAGAGTTAGAAAAGTTTTATGAAAAAGATATAGCTGACACGCGTTTTTTCCTTGAGCAAAAGCAAATATCTAACTTTCCTGAATGGATGAACAGATAATGGTTAATTACGATGTTTTCAATGGAGACACAGATGGCATTTTTGCACGCCATCAGCTTAGGCTAGCCATTCCTTTAGATACAGTTAAAATTAGTGGAGTTAAGAGAGATGTTAATCTTCTTAGGCATGTCAAACCAGCCAAGGGCGATTTAGTAACTGTGATGGATATTTCTCACGCTAAGAATCGTAAAGATGTTTTACGAATTCTTGAATCTGGAGCAAAGGTTGAATATTTCGACCATCATGACCCTTCAGAGTTAATTGATCATCCAAACATTACATATCACATAGACACAGATCCACATATGACTACAGGGAGAATTGTGGATTCCCATGTTAATGGTAAGAATCATATTTGGGCGATTGCAACAGCTTTTGGCGATAATCATTTTGATTTAGCTTATGAATTAGCTACAGCTGAAGGTTTAGACCACGAGAAAACTAAGCTTTTGAAGGAGATTGGTTTAGCCATTAATTACAATAGTTATGGTAAAACTGAGAAAGATTTGTTCGCAGCACCTCTTTTAGTATCTGAAATGCTTGAAGATTGTGGTGAGGACGTTTTTGCAATTTCAGAGCACGAAATATTTTCAACTTTAGTATCCAACTTTCGTTCAGATATGAGTACTGCATCTTGTCAAGAGCCATATTCCATACATGAAAAGGGAGTAATCTACAAGTTTCCCGACAAAGAATGGTCGCATAGAATAATGGGAACTTTTGGAAATCACCTAGTTAATTCTAACAAGGATTTAGCCTGTGCAATAGCAGTTACTAATTCAGATAAGACTTATCGAATTTCAGTCCGTTCTTCGTTGAATAATCCCTATGGGGCAGGTAACCTTTGCAAAGCATTTGGTGGCGGAGGGAGAGAAAAGGCAGGTGGGATAAATAACCTAGAAGAGGGAGATTTAGATAAATTTAAAAATGAGTTTGGTAAGGTGTTTTCATGAAGACTCCAAGTGAATTTATTCAAGAGTGGATCGAGACTGTTTGCTCTAATGATGCTGGTAAAATAGCTAATTTGTACCAAGAAGATGCTATTTTGCTAGGCACATTAGATAAAAGTGTTAGAGAAGGTAGGAATAAAATTAGAGAGTATTTTGATTTTTTTGTTAAGTTAAAGCCTTGTGGTGAAATTACTGAACTTGTTGAAAAGAACCATGGAAATGGACGTTTTTGTGTAGTGAATGGAACTTATGATTTTAATTTAGAAGAGGATGGTAAGCAATCAGTGGCACCTGCAAGATTTACTTTTGTTTTAGAACGTACTGGCGTTAAATGGATGATTCAATCTCATCATTCATCTAAGCAACCTTAGCAAATAAGCCTTGCAAACTTTTAAAAAAATCGTTGTTATTACAGTTTAATCTTGGACTGATTGGAAACGCAGTTCATGAATACCAGGCAACGTATATTTCCAGTTGGCAACTGATACGTTGTTTTATCCGCAAAATGCAAGGGCATGGCATGTCGTCTACTTCAGAAAATAAATAGTTGATTTAATTGAAATTAAGAAACAATTTACGAGGTGAAAATCCTCTCAAATCTGCAAGCTCGGCAAGGTACGTGACCGATGAATCACATTTGGAAAGATATTTCTTTGGCAACTCCTATGAAGCGAAGAGCCAGAGTTTTTACACTTCGGCGTAAATTATCAAATAGTCTAAGAAAAAAATATGAATGGTGGAATATCTACATAACTCCTCTAAGAGGAGGCAGATATGCAGGAACTAATTACATAAAGAAATACAGCAAAGATGAAAAACCACCACAAAAAGTATGTTCAGTATTAGTTAATTTGACAGACGCAAAATCAATAGAATTTGCATCCAAATTAATGCACTATACTTCGGAATCATTAGATGAAGCTTTGAGAAATACGATATCTTTCGAAGAATTAATAAATTATGTAAAAGAGAAACTGGGTTGCTACGAAAAAGAAGGCAAAATATACAACAATTTCACATCAAGCGGCAAACTAGTTCAGGGTTCGAAATCGGACTAATTTTTACTGCGGAAAACGAGTTTCCAAGAAGTAGGATTTGTCATGCCCACTGTTTTAGTATTACCTAACCTTAATATGCCACTATTTTTTGAAATAACATGGTAAAAAGCATAGCAATCGTCGGCGGCTCGAGCGATATTGCAAAATCTACAATTTCTAGTATGTCTGCTGATAATTATAAATTTCATGTATTGGTAAGAGATGATTCACACACAGATGAATTATTAGCCAAAGGAGTAAGCGTAGTCTTAGGTGACGCAACCTCTGAGGAGGATATCAAGAATTTTATTTCCAGAGTAAAAGAGTCTGGGGAAATTAGTGCAATTTTGCACTGCGTGGGTTCTTTTGCTGTAAGACCACCACATGCTATGAACAAAGAAGCATTTGAAACAGTCATTAGTACAAATCTTACTTCAGCATTTCTCACATTATCTATTGCTGGAAAGGCTATGCTAAGTCAAGGACACGGCAGAATGGTTTTCATGTCTAGTGTCGCAGGATCTTTAGGATTGGTAAATCACGAGGCAATATCTGCAGCCAAAGGAGGTATTGAATCAATGGTCAGATCAGCAGCAGCAACATATGCAAATCGTGGTTTGAGAATTAATGCGGTAGCTCCAGGGTTAACAGATACAAAGCTTGCATCTCCTATAATGTCAAATGAAACAGCTTCACAGGCAGCTTCACAAAAAATTCCTATCAAAAGAGTAGGGCAGAAAGAAGAAGTTGCTAACGTTATAAAGTGGTTACTAACAGAAGCACCAGAAAATTTTACAGGGCAAATCCTGCATACAGACGGTGGAATGTCTAACGTTTTAGTTTAGTAATTAGATTACTCATCTGTTTTTATACGAAAGGCAAAGTATAAACAGACTGCAGAAATCCAACCTCCAAATATTACGAATTCCCAAGCTATTCTATCATCTTGAGTAGGGTACACCCATAATAATGGCGAGATAGCAAAAAGAAAGGTTAAAGCCGCTACAAAGTACAATATTATTTTGCTACTAATTTTTATTAATTTATTCATATTTTACTATACCTCCATTAGTATTCAAAGTGGCCGCCCGAAGACGGCCTTTACCCCAAACCTAACGAGCACCATCATCGTTTCAGGGCTCTGACCCGGTTTGGGAAATGTAAGACTCCGGGGTTGTCCCTTCCATCACTAATCCGGTGGGGACCCAATGGAGTCATGTATGCAATCTATTGCTCAGGACATCATTAATCAGCCCTGTCTTCGAAGCTTGCAATTAATTCTAAGGGAGCTAGTAATTATGGTTAATGTTTTTGACGTGGTTATTTTATACACCCAGAATTGGAACACTAATGTCTGATTCTGATTCTGAACTTCGAAGACTCGTTAATGCGCTTCCACAATATGAAGACCAAATTCGATATTGGGAGTCCCAGCTTGATGCTATATCAAACGTTAAGGCAGACATTTTTCAAGCACAGGATACTATCAACGGAATGATTAAATCAGAAAAAAGCAATGAAATGCTTGTCCCTGTTGGACATAATACTTCTATTTTTGCTACTATAAATGATATGGATCGAGTTTTGGTAGGAATAGGTTCAAGAGTTTACATGGAAACTACAAGAGAAGATTCTCTAAATCGTCTAAACAAAAGGTTAGACGATTTGAATACGGCATCACAAACTTATCAGAGTAATTTAGTAAAAACACAACAGGAATATAGTTCAATCCGAGGAAAGATTGAATCCTTACAAGGAGTCCAATAATGTTTAAGGCACTAAGAGAAAAATTACTAGGAGCTAGTAAGCAGGCGGAAGAAGAGCTTGATCCGAAATTAAATTTGGATTACGAAACATTTAGGCCTGAAGAAAGAGAGAGCGGAGCCGTAATTAGAGAATCACACTTGGAAAACGTTCTTTGGGAGATGGAATTAGCTTTACTTCAATCTGATGTTGCAATGGAAGCTCTCGAAGAAATGAAAGCAATAATCAAAAAACGTTTGGTTGGTTTGAGAGTTGAAAACCGTTCAGAAATTGTACCGACAATTGAAAAAGCCCTAAAGGCTAGTTTGGTAGAATTATTATCTAAAAATGTATTCAATCCTGATATTTTACTAGAAGATAGAGAAACTCCGTTGGTAGTTGCATTTGTTGGAGTTAATGGTACTGGAAAAACAACAAGTATTGCAAGAATTACTCATTGGCTTAAAGAAAATGGGAAAAGTGTAGTTTTAGCAGCTGCAGATACTTTTAGAGCTGGAGCAATAGAGCAATTAGATTTGCACGCAACAAAATTAGGTTGTAAAATAATTAAACATCAATCAGGAGGAGATCCTGCAGCAGTAGCCTTTGATGCTGTTGAACACGCAAAAGCAAAACATAGAGATATTGTTTTGATAGACACAGCCGGAAGAATGCAAACAAATTCTAATTTGATGGATGAAATGAAGAAGATAAGAAGGGTGGCAAGTCCAGACTTAGTCATATTCGTAGGCGATTCATTAGCAGGTAATGATGCGGTTGAACAAGCTAAGAAGTTCCACGAAGCAGTAGATATTGATGCCGTTGTTCTAACTAAATTAGATGTTGATGCGAAAGGCGGAGCTGCTCTAAGTATATCCTCAGCAATAGATAAACCAATTGCTTTCGTAGGAATTGGCCAAGAATATGAAGACATAATGCCTTTTGATGCCGCATGGATTGTTGAAAGAATATTCAGTTAAGACTTATATTCCACGCACATTGTAAATATATGATAGTTTACGAAGTAAATTTGCATGTTGATGCTATCGCAGCAGATGAATATTCAGAATGGCTAGGTCCACACATCGAGCAAATATTGGACATACAAGGTTTTCATAAAGCGGAATGGTTTGTTTGTGATTCAGATGATGATAAGGTCCATTGGTCTATTAGATATCATCTAGACAATAGAGAATCTTTAGTGAATTATCAGAAAAATCATGCACCAGCTCTAATTCAAGAAGGAATAGATAAATTTGGTAAATATTTAAAAAGCGATAGAAGAGTAATGCAGCTTAAGAATTAACCTAAACCAAAGTAAGGATATCTTATTGCATCAAATACTGCCCTAGTGATTGGTTTTCTTTTTCCAAGTCCACCTGGAGTTACTCCTAAGAATAAATCCGCAAAGATTTCACACAGCTTTTCATCACGAGTTCCATAGTAAACCATCCTTTCAGGTAATTTTAATGCCATAAGTGCGAAGAAAGATAAATCTCTCAATTCTTTACCGAAGACTTTGTTCCAATCGCGATGATATTGATCCAAATTCTTTTGTGAGAAATCATTAGTTTCTAAAGCTTTTTTGATAGTATCAATCGCAATCTTACCTGCATGCATTCCATAATATATTCCCTCACCAGAAAGTGGAGATACCATTCCTGCTGAATCTCCCACGAGTAAAGTATAGTCCATGGTTGTAGCCTTTATAGGTCCATCAAGAGGAAGAGGTGCCCCTTTCACAGGAGGAACTTCCTGGTCCTTTGGGAAATACCCGTCTTCTTTCAATAAATTAATATAATCGGTCCATATCTCTTTGATTTTTATGGATTTGATTGTTCTGTTGTATCCTCCAAACCCAATGTTCAATATTTCTTTTTTTGGGAAAACCCAGCCATATCCTTCGATTCCACCTGGCTTGAAATGTACAAGT